>Ga0157375_10000028_pt1 | contig 218924 bp, 176 predicted proteins | sample M35metaG_FD_115311 | JGI IMG/M metagenome (GOLD analysis project Ga0157375, IMG submission 115311) | Miscanthus rhizosphere microbial communities from Kellogg Biological Station, Michigan, USA - M3-5 metaG | ecosystem: Host-associated > Plants > Roots > Rhizosphere > Soil | place: USA...
CCACGGCGTCCGCGATGAGGGCGGGGAGCCTTTCTCATCCACAAGCTCGAAGCTTCAGGGGCGACTGCGGCTCTCCCGGACCGCCGACCCATCATCGAGTCGGCGGTCTCAAGGTACAAGGGGTGCCTGTCATCAGAAGCGTCACGCCACCCCTACCACCACCATCGTCACGTCGTCGTCGAATCTCCCGCGACTGTACGCCGATACGGCATCGACCACCGCATGTTGCAGCTCGCTCGCGCTGAGGTGGCGGTTGTCAACGATCAGTTGCATGAGCCGCTCTTCACCGAGGTCCTCGCCGGCGGCGTTGCGGGCCTCGGTCACCCCGTCGGTGAACAGCACGACGCGATCGCCCGGCTCGATCGGCAGCGTGCCTTCGTCGTACGTCTCGCGGAAGAGTCGCGAGATCACAGGGCCGCCCGCCGCGAGCTCCTCGACCGCACCGTTCGCGCGCACGAGCATCGGCGGATTGTGTCCCGCGTTGCAGAAGCGGATGGTGCGCGACTTCTCGTCGACGATGCAGAAGAAGAACGTGACGAAGCGTCCGCCGGTGAGGCTCGAGACGACGACGCGCCGCACGCGCTCGCACAACGCCGCGGGTGAGACGTTCGCATCAGCCGACGCGCGCACCGCGGCCTGCAGACTCGCCATCAGCAGTGCGGCCGGCATCCCTTTGCCCGCGACGTCGCCGATGCAGACGCCGAGCGCGCCGTCGCCGAGGTCGAGGCAGTCGTAGTAATCGCCGCCGACGGTGCGCGCCGGCTCCCACGTGCCGGCGACGTCGAAGCCGGCCACGCGCGGCAGCTCGCGCGGGAGGAGCGTGCGCTGCATGTCGCGCGCTTGCTCGAACTCGACCTCTTCGCGCTGCAGGCGGATCCGTTCCGTGGTCATCGCGACTTGATCCGCCGCGGACGACAGGAAGTCGATGTCGTCGAGATCGAACTCGCGATCGGAGAGTTTTCCGGACAACGCGATGAAGCCCTGCACGGAGAGCGTAGTGCGCACCGGAACGACGAGGTGTGCATCGACACGGCGCAGCGCGGCGGCATCCTGTTCCGCGACCTGCCGGCGATGTGGCGCGAACGGACGATCGAGCATCGACGTCAGCTCCGGCGTCGCGCCGATGCGCAGCGAGCCGAGGATCGAATCGGGGAAGCCGACCTTCGCGGTGGCGACGAAATCATTCTGTCTCCGCAGGAAAATCGCGATGCCGCGCGTCTGCAACGCCTGCTGCAGCGCCTCGGCGACGAACTGCAGGAATCCACCGAGGTCGCTCGCCGTCACGCTCTCGTTGCCGATCGTGCGCAGCGCCTGCGGATAGTCGTAGCGCTGGCGGAAGAACGTGCGATCGATCAGCTTCTGCAGCCGGTTGCGTACCGGGACGAAGAGCAGCGCGAGGACGAGCGTCGATGCCACCACGACCGTCTGATCCTCGACCCCCGCGATGCGGATGAGGAGGCTGCCGAGTCCACCGACCAGGAAGAGGTAGAGGAAGATCAGCGTCCCGCTGAGGATCGCGTACACCACCGTCTTCTTGATGATGATGTCGATGTTCATCAGGCGGTACTTGAGGATCGCGGCCGCGAACGAGAAGGGGATCAGCAGCGACATCAATCGCGGTGTGACGGTGACGGCGGAGAGAAAACTGCTGTAGCTCCCCTTCGCGTCGGGATGCAGGATGGTGTAGACGTACACGATGCCGAAGATCAGCGTGCAGACGATCTTCGTGACGATCGCGGTGAACGTTCCCCACAGCGGCCAGCGCACCTGCCGCTTCTCCTCGAGCGATGCCTCGTGGTAGCTGCGCGCGAGCGACATGCAGGCGGCGACGGGGAAGATCGGGATGGCCATCGCCGGCAGCACGAAGGCGATGGCGAGGATCACGGTGGCGACGGTCGGGAGGCTGTGCGAGATCGCGTCGAAGATCGCGAAGTCGATCGACGCCGGGACCAGGAGCGCGGCGAAGGGGCGCCGCGCCACCGCGTTGCGGAATCCCTCGTCACGAATCCTGCGCGACAGCCAGATTGCCACGCACGTCGCGGCGATGAGGATGGCTGCGGCGGCGCGATCGAGGAACCATGACTGTCCCTTCGGTACCAAGTGAGCGGTCACGAACAGCAGGCCGAGCACCGCGACGAACGCCGGGCCGGCGTAGATCCAGCGGATGATGTTCGGCCGCCGTTTCACGATCGGCCGGTCGTGCGGAAAGATCAGCGCGAGGTGCAGCGTGAGCGGGAGAAACGCCAGGCCGCAGAGCGCCGCCATCGCGCCGGGGATGAGGATCTCGTTCATCCGTAAAACGATCCCGCGCGCGTCTCCTGCCGCCGATGCGGCGCCGACCGAAACGATCAGCGAAAGCGCCGACGCGACGACCATCGCGTAGAAGACGACGGCGCGCCGGTCGTCGCTTCGCAGCAGGAAGATCACCAGGCCGACGATCAGGAAGCAGGCGGCGATCGCTGCTGTGACGGCCGATTCGAGCAGCATGCGCGGCTCGCGCACCGGCGACACCAGCGGCACGCGCACGTTGAAGAAGGCGTTGTCGCGCTCGACGGTGTAGACGAGCGTGTTGCCGGTGTGGACGCGCTCATCGAGACCCGCCAGCGCCTTGCGGTCGGCGATCGGGATGCCGTTGATCGCCACGATGCGATCGCCGCCGCGGATGCCGGCGCGCATCGTCGGGCTGTTGGGGTAGGTCATCATCACGCGCCCCGGTCCGAGAGCCGCGGTGCTGCGGCGGACGTTGCCGAGGAAGATGATGCCGGTCCAGCCGCGCTCGTCCCAGTGCCGCAGGAGGCTGAGCGTCCACGCCGTTCCTCCCGCCAGGAAGAGGGCGGTCAGAGTCAGACCGAGGGCGATCCGGCGTGCCGGGCTCATGACAAGTGTTTACGCGTGGATGCGTGCCGAGTTGCCCTAATCGCGTTGCCCGCGCCGATTCACGATCGACATGAATTCCTGACGCGTCCGCTCGTCTTCGAGGAACTCTGCTCAGTCTATCCCGAGCGAAGCGAGGGATCTCCGGCTACACCGCGCAGCAGATGCCGACATGCGCAGCGCGATCGGCATTCTCCCGGCGCCACCGGAGATGCCTCGCTTCGCTCGGCATAAACTCAAACTAATCGCGCTGCCCGCGCCGATTCACGATCGACATGAATTCCTGACGCGTCCGCTCGTCTTCGAGGAACTCGCCGCGAAGGACGTTGGTCTCCATGAACGACGACTCCTGCTCCACGCCGCGCATCACCATGCAGAGATGGATGCCTCCCATCCACACCGCGATGCCGCGCGGCTCGAGGATCTTCTCGATCGTGTCGGCGATGTCGTGCGCCAGATGCTCCTGCGACTGCAGCCGGCGCATGTGCACCTCCACCACGCGCGGGATCTTCGACGCGCCGATGATCGTCTTCTCCGGGATGTAGCCGACGATGAAGCGTCCGAAGAACGGCAGGATGTGATGGGCGCAGAGCGTCTTGTACGTCCCGCCGATGACCACGAGGTTGTTGCAGCGCTCGTCCGCCTGCGAGCACGCCTTGCGGAACAAGGTCGTCAACTTCTTGACGTCCGTGAAGTCGTAGCCGCTAGTCATCGTCACCAGCGATTCCGCCCAGCGCCGCGGCGTGTCGCGCACGTTCTCGTCCTGCAGATCGACGTGCAGCAGACGAAGGACTTCGGTGAGGTGTTCCGCGATCTTCGTCCGGTCGACGCTGGGGCGCGGAGATTCGAGGAGCCCGCGATCATTGAAGAGCGCTTCGAGCTCGGTGGCGGTGATGTCGCTCATCCGGCTAGTGTTAGGCCCGCTGCTTGCTGTTAGCAAGAGAAGAGTTGACACTGAATGAACGCTCATTCATAATTTGACGACCCCGGAGACTGCCTTTCCGAAGGAGCATCAAATGGCTGAAATCAAGACCAAAGAAGCGATCGAAGCGATGGACGTCGCCGAGGCTTCTCGCGAGACGGAGTGGGAAAAACCGTCATTCGTCGGAGGTCTCTTCCTCGGCAACCTCGACGTCGACCTGATCCATCCATTTCCCGTTCAGCCCGCCGCCGACAAGGCTGAGGCCGACGAGTTCCTCAAACGCCTCGAGCGCTTCCTCGCCGAGAGCGTCGACGCCGACAAGATCGACGCGCAGGGCGAGTACGATTACGAGCTCTTCAAAGGCTTCAACGAGCTCGGCGCGTGGGGGATGAAGATTCCGAAGGAGTACGGCGGACTCGGCTTCAGCGCGACGAATTACAACCGCGCCATCGGCCTCGTCTCCACTTGGTGTGGATCGAGCGTCGCCTGGCTCTCCGCGCATCAGTCGATCGGCGTCCCGCAGCCGCTCAAGCTCTTCGGCACTCCGGAGCAGAAGAAGAAATACCTGCCCCGTCTCGCCAAGGGCGCGATCTCCGCGTTCGCGCTGACCGAGCCGGGCGTCGGATCCGATCCGGCAAAGATGCAGACCACCGCCACGAAGTCTCCCGACGGCAAGGGCTGGTTCATCAACGGCGAGAAGCTCTGGTGCACGAACGCCACGAAGGCCGAGATCATCGTGGTGATGTGCCAGACGCCGCCGAAGGTGGTCAAAGGAAAAGAGAAGAAGCAGATCACGGCGTTCATCGTCGAGACGAACACCCCGGGCTTCTCCATCGCCCATCGCTGCCAGTTCATGGGACTGCGCGGCATCGGCAACGCGCTGATCAAGTTCGACAACGTCTACGTCCCGAACGAGAACCTGCTCTGGGGCGAAGGCCTCGGACTGAAGCTCGCGCTGATCACGCTGAACACGGGACGGCTCACCATCCCCGCGGGCTGCGCGGCCAGCGGCCGGAAGATGCTGGAGATCGCCAAGGAGTGGGCCAACGAGCGCGTGCAGTGGGGCGCGCCGATCGGCAAGCACGAAGCGGTCGCACAGAAGATCGCCTGGATGGCGTCGCACACGTTCGCCATGGAAGCGATCGTCTGGCTGACGTCGGGACTCGCCGATCGCGGCGACGTCGATCTCCGCCTCGAAGCGGCGATGGCCAAGCTCTTCAACACCGAGGTGGCGTGGCAGTGCGTCGATCACCTCGTGCAGATCCGCGGCGGACGCGGATACGAGACCGCCGCATCGCTCCGCGCACGCGGCGAGAAGAGTTATCCGGTCGAGCGGATCATGCGCGACATGCGCATCAACCGCATCTTCGAAGGGACGAGCGAGATTCAGCACCTCTTCATCGCGCGTGAGGCGGTCGATCCGCACATGAAGCGCGGCTTCAAGATCCTGCAGCCCGAGACGCCGACCGGCGAGAAGCTCGCCGCCGCGGCAAAGGCAGGCGCGTTCTACGCCGGCTGGTATCCGTCGCGGTACCTCGGCTGGAGCCGCAAGCCGAAGTACGGCCAGTTCGGCAAGCTGTCGAAGCACATGGCGTTCGTCGAGCGGACGTCACGCCGGCTCTCGCGCTCGATCTTCCACGCGATGATGCGCTACCAGGCGAAGCTCGAGCGGAAGCAGGCAGTGCTCTTCCGCATCGTCGACATCGGCACCGATCTCTTCGCCATGGCCTCGGCCATCACGTACGCGACGTCGCTGGCGAAGAGCGGCCAGAAGAACGCGATCGAGCTCGCCGATGTCTTCTGCCGCGAGGCGCGCATCCGCATCGAGAACACCTTCAGCAGCCTCTTCACCGACTACGACGACGCCGCCTACAAGCTCGTGCAGAACATGATGAAGGGCGAGTACGACTGGTTCGAAGGCCAGCTCGTGCAGCCGATCGTCCCCACTCCCGAGGAGCTGGAGACGATGGTTGCAAAGATGGCGTAACGACGATTTCTCCGCGGGAGAGAAGTGCGCTACTTCTCTCCCGCCGCGGGGAACACCGGCGTGATGTCGACCGGGATGTCAGTCAGCTTCGCGTTGACCGACTTCATTTCCGCGGTCTCCACGCCGTACTTCTCGAGCAGCGCGTTCGCGCGGTTGTAGTCGCCGGTCGCCTCGATGGTCAGCAGCTCGGTCGCGAGCGATTTCACTCCGTCGCGGAACTTCGCGAAGTCGACCTTGTAGCGGCCGTTCGCGGTCGGGACAATCCCGCCTTTCTCCCGCAGCCAGTTCCATTGCAGCGCGGAGCCGCGGCCATGCGCCTCGCCGATGCCGAAGCGTAGAGAGCGGAACATCAGGCCGGCGTACGTCGCGTAGAGCTGGTTCTCGTCGTAGCCCGACAGCAGTTTGTGCTGCTGCGCGTAGACGATGTTCCACAGTCCGAGGACGTCGGCCTTCGATTCCTCGATCGTGGAGTAGAGATTCTTGAGTGGAAGGCGGGAGTCGACGCGCTCGCCGCTCGGCAGCGTGATCATCCCCGGTCCCAGTCCGTGCGACAGCTCGTGAAAGAGGATCTGGTCGAAGAACGCCTCGAACGAGAGCATCGGCAGTTGCGACTCGTCGAGCACGCGCTGCGCGATCGGATTGCCGCTCTGCTTGTACTTCGCGTTGATGACGTTCTTCAGCAGGACCTTCTTCGATCCCTTCTTCTCGCGAACCACTTCATCGTTCGGCAGATTGAACGCCGCGGTCTGCACGCCGCGCCGCGCGTCGCCCGCGGTGTAGAGCTCCTGCACGACCTTGATCGGCGACTCGCTGCCGCGGTTCGGATTGCGATACGCCTCCGGCTCCGGAAGATTGCGCTCCATGTCGGGAAGCGCCTTGGCGTACGACGCGAGCTTCGCCGACTCCGCCGCATCGACCGCGCAGATGAATGCCTCGTACGACGCCTTGTAGTTGAACAGCTCGTCCTCGTAGACCTCGTACGGTCCGATCACCACCTCGAGCGAGCCGTTGAGGTCCATCCACGCCATGTCGCTGTCCTGGTAGTTGTCGCTGAGGAACGCGTCGGCGCGTTTGTTGAGGAACGTGCGCAGCGACGCATCGGTCGTGAGCGCCGCCGCCTCGCGCAGGCGATCCGCCGCCGGCTTCAGGTAATCGGCGTAGTACGAGGAGTAGGGAACGCCGACGAAGTTCACGCCGTCGCGGCGGACGACTGTGAGCAGTCCGGTCAGCTCGTCTTTCTGATTGGGATGCGCCGCGACGTATTTCTCGAACTCTTCCTTCGTCATGTCGCTCGGATAGAAACCGGCGCCTTCCGGTTTCCTGGTCGTTCCGATGAACGGCTCGTCCGATTTGAGGCGGTCCCACGGACCTTTGTTGGCGATGAAGTAGTCGTAGCCGGGGCCTCCCTGCTTCGCCAGCTGCTCGCGCCACTTCGGGTTCTCCTCGGAGACCTGGCGCCAGTAGATCTCGTCGATCAGCTTCGACGCTTCGATCAGCTTCGCCACGACCGCGCGGTCGCTCTCGCTGAGCTGCGACATGTCGTATGAGACCGTCGTGCGCGGGAGTTGTGCGAGCCGCTGCGCGACGTCGGGCACGACGGCGAGGCCCGTTGTCGGCGCCTTCGAAGTCGTCGTGGTTGTGGTCGGCGTCTGACAGGCAAGTGCGAGCGCGAGGAGCGGAAGCAGAAGGCGTTTCATGGTAGGCATTATGTTATCGTCCCGGCCGGAGCCTGCCTGCGTTGATCATCGAGTGCACGAACTGTCATTCGAAGTACCAGTACGACGAAGATCGTTTCGAGCGCAAACCATCGAAGAAGATCAAATGCGCGAAGTGCCAGACGGTCTTCGAGATCCACAATCCCGCATTTGCCGCACCGGCGAAGCCGAGGGTCGACGTCGATTCGACCGCCTCGCGGCACGATGACACGCAGCATCGCAAGCTGCCGAAGCCGCAGGAGACGACCGAGCAGTCGCCGATTCCGAGCGGCACAGATCAGTCGGCCATCACCCCGAAGCTCCCGGCCGGCCGGCGCCTTTCGCTGGCCATCATCGACGGCCCCGACGCCGGCAGCGTCTATCGCATCGAGAAGCCGCGCGTGACGATCGGCCGCGCCAACGCCGACCTCACGCTGAACGACACCGAGGCCTCGCGCCAGCACGCCGCGGTGGAGGTCCGGGACACGGTCTATCTCCTCGAGGACCTCGGCTCGACCAACGGCACGCTCGTCGACGGCCGCCGCATCACCGAGACCACGGAGCTGCAGGACAAGTCGGAGTTCGTGGTGGGCGGGTCGACGTTGATGTTCATCGTGACCGACGAGTCATGACTTGGACGAAATCAGAGCTCTCTACCGCCACCGCCAGCTCATCGCCGCTCTCACCGCGCGCGATCTGAAGGCGCGCTACCGCGGCTCGATCCTCGGCTACTTCTGGTCGCTCGCCAATCCGCTTCTGCTCCTCGCCGTCTACACGCTCGTCTTCACCCGCTTCTTTCCGCAGCAGGTGGTGAAGCCGTATCCGCTCTTTCTCTTCGCGGGCATCCTGCCGTGGACCTTCTTCTCCGCTGCCGTGCTCGAGTCGACCGTCTCGATCTCCGGCAACGCGGGCCTGATCAAGAAGGTGATGTTCCCCGCCGAGGCGCTGCCACTCGTCGTCGTGCTCTCGCACCTCGTGCACTTCGCGCTCGCCATCCCGATCCTGCTGGTGGCGATGGTGATCTTCATGCTCATGGGGCAGGCCACGATGAGCGTGACGATCCTCCTCGTGCCGGTCGTGATGATCGTGCAGACGATCTTCGTCGCTGGCGTGGCGATGACCGTGTCGTCCGCGTCGGTGCTCTTCCGCGATCTGCGCGACATCATCACGAACCTCATGCAGCTCGGCTTCTTCATCACGCCGATCATCTATCTCATCGATCGCATCGACTCGCGCCTCCTCCGCGCGCTGCTGCGGCTCAATCCGATGACGCCGTTCGTGATCGGCTACCAGCGCATCCTCTTCTTCGGGACGCTGCCGAGCCTCTCCGACACGCTGCTGATGCTCGCGTACGCCTTCGCCTCGATCGCGATGGGGTTCTTCGTGTTCGATCGCCTGCGCGACACACTCGCCGAGGCAATATGAGCGACCCCTCCATCTCCGTCAGCCACCTCTCCAAGTCGTACCGCCTCGTCGGCACGCGCTCGCAGTTCGCCACGCTCAAGAGCGCGCTGCTGAAGCGCGATCTGCGCATGGCCCCGGAGACGAGCGTGCCGGCGCTCAAGGACATCTCGTTCGTCGTCGATCGCGGCGAAGCCTTCGGCATCGTCGGACGCAATGGCTCGGGGAAGTCGACGATGCTGAAGATCATCTCCGGCATCCTCAAGCCGACGTCGGGAACGGTCTCCGTGCGCGGACGGATCGCGGCCCTCATCGAGCTCGGCGCCGGGTTTCATCCCGAGATCACGGGACGCGAAAACGTCTACATCAACGGCATCATGCTCGGCCTCACGCGGCGGGAGATCGACGCGCGCTTCGACCGCATCGTCGAATTCGCCGGCATCGGCGAGTTCCTCGACCAGCCGGTGAAGACCTACTCGTCCGGCATGTACGTGCGCCTCGGATTCGCCGTCGCCGTGCACGTCGATCCCGACATCCTGCTGATCGACGAAGTGCTTTCCGTCGGCGACGAGGAGTTCTCGCAGAAGTGCATCGCCAAGATCCAGGAGATGAAGTACCGCGGCGTGACGCTGATCTTCGTCACGCATCAGCTCGAGCAGGTGCGCAAACTCTGCGACCGCGCGCTCTGGCTCGACCACGGCGAGGCCGCGGCGATCGGCGATCCGACGCGCGTCGTCGATGGATACCTGCAGCAGGTCTCCGGCACGCACACCGCTCCGCCGCCGGCCGAGGAGAAGAAGGAAGTCGCGAAGTCGGAGGAAGCGCCGGAAGAGGAGCGCTGGGGCTCGGGCGAAGTGATCCTCCGCCGCGTTGCGCTCACCGATGACAAAGGGCGCGAGCTCGTGGCCCTCGGCGCGGGCACGCCGGTGACGGTGGAGATGGACGTCGAGGTCCGCGCGCCGCAGACCGATTTCGTCTTCGGCATCGGCATCTACCACGCCGACGGCACGTGCGTGTACGGCACGAACACCGATCTCGAGGGGCTTGCGCCGCAGAACCTCGACGCGAACGGGCGCGTGCGATTCGTCATGCCGTCGCTCGATCTCGTCGCCGGCGGCTATCGCGTCGACGCCGCGGTGCACACGCGCAACGGACGCGCATTCGACTATCGCCGCGGATGCATCCGCTTCGTCGTCGGCTCACGCGTGCACGACACGGGCGTCTATCGCCCGAAGCACGCGTGGAAGTTCGACGGCGGCATCGACGTGCGCGCGATCGACACGATGACGAAGAACGTTCCGGCGTCGATTGCCGAGGCGCTGCGAGAGACGGAGAAGAAGAAAAAGACGTAGACTTCCTTCATGCCGCTAGCACTGATCGCCGCCGTCGTCTTCGGTCTCTACCTGCTCAGCTCGATCAAGATCCTCCCCGAGTACGAGCGTGGTGTCATCTTCCGTCTCGGACGCCTGCTCAACGAGGCGAAAGGGCCGGGCATCTTCCTGGTCTTCGCGCCGATCGACAAGATCGTGCGCATCTCGCTGCGCCAGGAAGCGTTCGAGGTGCCGCCGCAGGACATCATCACGCGCGACAACGTCACGCTGAAGGTGAACGCGGTCGTCTTCCTTCGCGTGATCGAGCCGCGGCGCGCGGTGGTCGAGGTGTTCGACTATCGCTACCAGACGTCGCAGTTTGCGCAGACGACGCTCCGCTCGGTCCTCGGCGAGGTCGAGCTCGACGACCTGCTCGCGCATCGCGACGCGCTCAACGCACGCATCCAGACCATCCTCGACACGCACACCGAGCCGTGGGGCGTGAAGGTGGTCAATGTCGAGGTGAAGCAGGTCGATCTGCCGGAGTCGATGCTCCGCGCGATGGCCAAGCAGGCCGAGGCCGAACGCGAGAAGCGCGCGAAGCTCATTCACGCCGAGGGCGAGTACGCGGCGTCGCAGCGGCTGGCTGACGCGGCGAAGGTGCTGGCCAGCGAGGGCAGCGCACTGCAGCTCCGCTATCTGCAGACGCTGACCGAGATCGGCGTGGAGAAGAACACGACCATCGTCTTCCCGCTGCCGATCGACATCATCAAAGGACTGATCGACCTCTCCGCGAAGAAATGACGGAGCTGGTGATGATGCAGGCCGCGCTCTTCAACCTGCGCGCGGCCATCGACAGCATCGACGATTCGTTCATCCAGCCGCAGCTCCGTCTCGCGGCGAATGTCCTCGGCGGCGCGATCGACAACGCCGCCGTGGGCATCACTCCCGCGGTCGTCAGCGACATCGAGTTCGCGCTCAACGACCTCTCCGGCGCGGCCGATGAACTGGGCGCCGCCGACGCTGAGCTCATCTTTCCCTTCATCGAGCAGCTGCGCGCCGACGTCTCCGCGCTGACCGCCGCCACCGCCCTCCCGCGGCCGCTGCTCGACGCGATTCAGGCGTTGCAGACGAAGCTGAAGGCGCGACGGAAGGCGATCGAGCGGCAGACGTTCGTTGAAGGTGGCGCCGAGCCGCTGCCGCATCCGCCCGCGGAGTTGCGGGCGGAGGCGCTGCCGATCCGCGAGCAGCTCATAGCGGCGGGATTCGCGACGCCGGCGCTCGACGCGTTGATCGACGATCCGGAGTCGTTGCGGATGCACGGGATCATCGCGATCGTGGACGAGTTGGAAGTAATCAGCGGGACGTGATCTCGATCGCCACGAACACCTGCCGCCCCGGTTGCGGCAGCAGCGAATTGAAGTAACCGCCCGACCCGATCCACTGGCCGTTCTCGCTGAAGAATCCCGGCGTCGTCCCGGCGTTCGCGTCGCGGACGCCCGGCTCGAAGTAGATCTTGTCGGTGAGGTTCGTCGCCTTCAGCGAGATGCTCACGCCCTTCGCCAGCACGTCATCGAATCGCAGCAGTGCGTCGAGCGTCGCGTACGACGGCACGCGATCGACCGGATTCGTGTCGACCGTGTCTCGTGAGTCCATCCACCGTCCGCGCAGCGTCGCGGTCCAGCGCTTACCGGACGACGTGATGCCGAAGTGCAGCTTGTTCAGCGCCAGGTCGCCGATCGGACCTTCGCTCTGGCCGGCGAGCGCGATGCCGAAGATGTCGAGCTTCTTCTCCGTCTCGCGGAAGATGTGCGAGAACGAGCCCCACGCCTTCAGCTCGCGCCCCTTCGTCGACGGCAGCAGCCATTGCGTGATGTAGTCGACGCCGATCACCTCGCGGTCGCCGAGGTTCTCCGCGCTGTGCACCGTGTTCACGAACGTGTTGTAGTTCTTGACGCGATAGACGCTGACGCGCGACTCGAGCTCGCGACGCGTGTACGAGCCGCTCAGCTCCGTCGTCGTCGAGCGCTCGGGACGGAGGCGCGGGTCGCTGCCTGAGCCGTCCCAACCGCCGTACAGCAGCCGGTTGTTCGGCTCCTGGAACGCCTGGCCGTACAGCGCCTTCAGTCCCCACGGTCCGCTCGTGCCGACGTAGCCGATGCGCAGCGTCGTCGCGCCGCCGTAGCGCGAGTCGTGGTCGTTGCGGATGCCGACGTTGAAGCGATGCCGCTCCGACATCCGCCACCAGCTCTGCACGTACGCGCCGATGCCTTCGGTCGAGATCTGATTCGGCGCCTGCGGCGTGGAGCTCGGCGGTTGTGGATACGGATAGATCGTGCCGTCGATCGCCGACGGCGGCAGGTCGGGCCCGTACGTGATGTCGTACGCCTTCTGCAGCTCCTTCTGCTCGTAGCGCGCGCCGGCGCGGAGCTGCAGCGAGCTGTTCACGTTGATGTCGAAGTCCTGCGTCACCGTCGTGCTGTTGTTGTTCGCGCTCCAGTACGAGAACTCCGCGGTCTGACGCGGCTCGTCGAACGTGCCGGGAAAGCTCTGCACGAAGAATGAGTCGTTCGACACGCCGCTGGTGCGATAGCGAACGAACGACGTCGACGTCAGCCGCTCGCTCAGCTTGTGCTTGTAGCGCGCGTAGGTGCTGAAGTCGGGACGCGACCAGACGGTGTGATTCAGCGAGCGATCGCCCGCGTACTCCACGCCGTAGCCGGCGTTGAGACGGAAGTACTGCAGCCCCGCCTCGAGCTCGCCGACCCAGGCGCGGAGATCGACCGCGCGATTGCGGCGCGGCGACGCGAACGTGTCGCCGATCGCCGGGTTGTCGAGGAAGCCGCCCCACAGCCGGCGATCCTCGAAGTAATGATGCTTCGTGTACTCGTACGCGTCGACGTGCGAGTCGTCGAGATCGCCGTCGTCGATGCGCGCCGAGACGCGCACGCGGACGTCGCCCGCCTTGAACATCGCGGTCGCGTCGGCGAGCCGCGTCTGCGATGACCCGGCTCCGAGCTTCACCGTCGCCGACGTCCCGTTCTCCAGCGCGTCGCTCTTCGTGATCACGTTGATGACGCCCATGAACGCGTTCGCGCCGTAGACCGACGACGCCGGTCCGTAGACGACCTCGACGCGCTCCACATCGCTCAGCGGAAACGTCGCCAGCACGTCGGCGGTGTTGAAGTAGAGGTGGTTGAAGATCACGCCGTCGATCATCACCAGGAACGGATCGCCGACGGTGTTCCGGTAGCCGCGCCAGTAGTTCTTGAAGTAGGTCGCGCCGTAGGGGCGGACGACGTCCATCCCGGGGAGGTCGTCGAAGATCTCGGAGAGCTCGGTGTAGCCGCGATCGCGCAGCTCCTTCGCCGAGATCACGATCACCGTCGCCGGCGCCTCTGACAATTTCTCACTGATGTTCGACGCGGAGACGACGTGGACGTTCATCAGCTCTTCGATGGAGAGTTGCTCGAGCTCGTCGTGTGGCACAGACACTCCTGTCTGTGCCGCCAGAGGCGACGAGAGCACGAGCACAGACAGGAGTGTCTGTGCCACACGAATCAATCGCATCAAGCCTCCGCCCGCGCGCGCACCAGGTCGCGGATCACCGTCACCAGTTGGTTCCCGTGCAGATCGCCGCGGCGTACGTGAGCGTTGATCTTGCCGATCAGACGCTGCCGGTCGCCGCCGGTCAGCTCCTGCTCCGTCACCACCACGATCGGCAGTCCCGCCGTGCGCGGATCGTTCTTCAACTGCGTGGCGAGGTCGAAGCCGTTCATCTCCTGCATCATCAGATCGAGGATCACCAGCGACGGCGACTCGGTGCTTGCGCGCGCGAAGCCCTCGCTCGCGCCGTACGCGTGGACCAGCGAGTAGCCGTGCTGGCGCAGGCGGCCGTCGAGCAGATCGTGCAGCTCGCGATCGTCGTCGACCACTAGCAGCGTGGCATTGCCGTCCGCGCCCATGTTGCGGCGCAGCGACTGGAGCAGATGGTCGTAGTCGACCGGCTTCACGAAGTAGTCGCTCGCGCCGAACGCCACCGCCAGCTCGCGGTTGTTCGTCACCGAGACGATGATCACCGGCGTGTTGCGCGTCTTCGGATCGGCCTTCAACCGCTTCAGCACCTCGATGCCGTCGATGCCGGGGAGCACGAGGTCGAGCGTGATCGCCGCCGGCATCAGCTCGCGCGCGAGAGCGATCCCTTCCTCGCCGGAGCGCGCGTGCTGCGGGACGAATCCCGCCGTGCGCAGCTGCTGCTCGATCGAGCGGAACGCGTCGATCTCATCCTCGATCACCAGCACCAGCGGCTTCTGCGAGCCGTCGGCGTTTACGAGCTGCAGCGGCCGCAGCTCGGCTCCCTGGAAGTGCAGCGGCAGCGTGACGGTGAAGGTGCTCCCCTCGCCGAGGGCGCTGCGGAGGTCGACCACGCCGCCGTGCATGTCGACGAATTTCTTCACCAGCGTCAGCCCGAGGCCGGTGCCGCCGAACTGGCGGGAGATGCGGCTGTCGACCTGCTGGAACTCGAGGAAGATGCGGGCGTGGTCTTTCGGATCGATGCCGATGCCGCGATCGATCACGCTGATGCGCACGGCCGGCTCGTACAGCGGCGGCTGATCGGCGTCCCGCAGTTCGACCTTGATGGTGATGCTCGAATCCTCGGGTGAGAACTTCAGCGCGTTCGACACGAGGTTGTAGAGCACCTGCTTCACCTTCACCGGATCGGCCTCGATGTCCGGCACGTCGGCGTCGATCTCCACGTCGATGGTGATGCGCCGCTGCGACGACACGCCGCGCATGAGGCTCGTCACGCCGTCGATGGCGATGGCGATGGGGAAGCGCTCCGGCGTGATCTCCATCCGCCCCGCCTCGATCTTCGACAGGTCGAGGATGTCGTTGACGATGCCGAGGAGGTGCTGGCCGGAGGAGTTGATGTTGTCGAGGAACTTGAGCTCGCGCTCCGCCGCACGATCGGCCATGCGCGTCTTGAGAATTTCGGAGAAGCCGATGATCGCGTTGAGCGGCGTGCGCAGCTCGTGGCTCATGTTCGCCAGGAACTGGCTCTTCTCCCGCGTGCGCTGGTCCGCCTCGTCGCGCTCGCGCTGGCGGCGCTCGATCTGCGTCAGCATCTCGTTGAAACCGTCGGCCAGCGTGCCGATCTCGTCGTCACTGACGGTCCGCGCCCGGATTGAATAGTCATGCCGCTCCGAGACTTCGCGCGCGAGCGCCGCGAGATCGAGGATCGGCGCGGAGACGATCTTCTCCAGGCGCACGCCGAGCAGCAGCGCGGCGCAGATCACGAGTCCCGTGAGGAGCAGCAGCGTGACGAGATGTCCGCGCAGCTTCGTCTGCAGCGCGGTCGTCGTCATCTCCACCACGATCGTGCCGTAGTGCTCGCCGTTGAACGCCACCGGCTCGGAGACCGCGAGGTGATCGTCGAACCAGAGGCGCGACGGCCCGATCAGCGCGCGCGACGGTCCGTTTCCCTGCCGATGCCATGCGGCGAAGAGCTTGCCGTCGTTGTCGTAGAGGAACGCGTGCTCGACGCTCTCGATCGTGGCGAGCTTCGACAGCGTCTTCGAGGCCGCCTCGCGATCGCCGAACGCGACGTCGGCCACGCTGTTCTCCGCCGTCACGCGCGCGATCACGACAGCGTTGTCGAGCATCTCGCGGCGGAAGGCGCGGCGCTCGTTGACCACGACGAAGGCGAAGCCGCCGACCAGCGGCACGATCGTGGCCAGCAAAACGATGGCGATGATCTTGTTGCGGATGGAGAGGCGGCGCAGCGCGATCATGGCCTCGCCTCCACGACCTTCGCCAGTTTGAACAGCTTGGAGCTCACTTTGAGACCGCTGCGATCGACCGCCGTCTCGTTGATCTCGAAGCGCACCGTGTCGCTCGTCGTGTAGAAGTTGATCAGCACGCCCGCCTCGGCGAAGCCGCCGCTGTCGGCCACGGTGAGGATCGGACGCGAGCCGGTGTGCGCCAGGATCGCGGCGAGCCGCCGCTTCTCCGATCCGCAGATGAAGAGGATGTCGCAGCCGTCGATCTGCGTGAGCTCGCTGATGTAGCGGATCTCCACAGGCCGGTTCTTGATCCGCCGCTCGGCGAGTTTTTCGAGGTAGCCGTTGAACGGGTTGCGGCCGATGACGCCGATGGTGAACGGCCGCCCGTCGGAGCTCTGCGGCCACGTGATGAAGGTGGCGAAGCGCGCGAGGAGCTCCGCTTTCAGCTCGTACTCCGGTACCTGCTCACCATGCGCGGCGAGAGTGCAGAGAAGGAGTGCGACCGCGAAGTACCTGATTGACACGGGGTGGACTTGAATCCGAGTGTAGCGCGTTCGGCGTGTTGACGGCGATCACGTTCCGGCGAGCACTCCCGCGCTTACACTAGCGTCACGCAGCATGTTCGAGCGTCGTCACCGCGCCTTGTACGCGGCCTTCGATCGTTTCCCATCGCGGAAAGGGGCGGCGATCCACATCGACCGGTTTGCGCGGACGCTCTTCTCCGCGTTCGACGGCGGCGCGCTCTTCGTCCTCGGCGAAAAACATCTGCCGTTCCATCAGCGCGACGGGAACGTCGAAATCGTCCGCTTCGTCTCCGACATCGAGAACTTCCTCGAGCGCTCCATGACCTTCTCCGCCGCGCTGAGCAAGGCAGTCGACGAGCTGACTCCGACGCTCGAGCTCGCGCACTTCCGCGATCCCTGGAGCGGCGCGGCGATCGCGCTTCGTCCGCACGACTACGCCTGCGTCTACGAGGTCAACGCGCTGCCGTCGATCGAGCTGCCGGTCGTTTTCGATGCGATCGCGCCGCGCACGCTGGAGAAGATCCGCGCGTTGGAGCTCGCCTGCTGCGATGCCGCCGACGCGATCGTCACGCCGTCGCGCACCACCGCCGAATGTCTCGCTTCCCTCGGCGTCGATCGCGCGAAGGTGCGCGTCATCCCGAACGGCTCCGACGTCGACGCGCCGAAGCCGCGTCCCGTCGATGCTCCCGAAAAATATCTGCTCTACTTCGGCGCGCCGCAGGCGTGGCAGGGGATCGACACGCTGCTCCGCGCGTTCGCGCGGCTCGCCGATTTCACCGAGCTCCGACTCGTCATCATCGGCTCGCACGAGTCGCGCTCCTGGCGTCCGTACGAGCGTCTCGCCGAAAAGCTCAATCTCTCCGATCGGATCGTCTGGCGTTTCGCGATGGACGAGCCGGAGCTCGCCGCGTGGCGGCAGCACGCGTACCTATCCGTCGCGCCGCTCACCGACTGCCCGCGCAACAGCGTGCAGGGATGCGCGCCGCTGAAGATCGTCGAGTCGATGGGCTCCGGCGTGGCGGTCGTGGCCTCCGACCTCGCGCCGGTGCGCGAGGTGATCGCGCATCGCGAGAACGGCTGGCTCGTCCATCCCGAGCGGCCCGACGAGCTCGCGCGCGCGCTGCGCATCCTCCTCGATCATCCAGCGCTCGTGCGCGAGCTCGGACAGCGCGCGCGGGAGACGATCCTTCATCAGTTCACATGGGACGCGGCGCTCCAGGCGCTGCGAAGTTTGTATGAGGAATGGAGCGCGGACGTCTCGTCCGCAGCTGTCGAGCGTCTCGCTCGACAGCCGATCGGCGACCGGGCGAGACGCCCGCTCGCTGCGGCCGGGGACGGCCGCGCTCCAGGGAAGTGAGGAAACGAGATGTTGAAGGCGTGGCGTGCCTACAAAGCGCTCAATGAAGAGCAGAAGCAGATCATCGAACAGAAGCAGGTGAGGCTGGTCCGGCCGATCGACGAATTGATCGATCTGCTGAAGCCGATCGGCGACATGGACAAGCTGGTGCCGTCCGGCTGCACGGTCGGCTGCAGCATGGTCATCGTCGTCGCGGCGGCGATCGGCAGTCAGATCGGCGCCGAGTCGATCAACGCGCCGGGATGGCTGCGCGTGGTGACGCTGCTGATCCTCGCGGTGTTGTTCTTCTTCCCGCTCGTCATGTACCTGAAGACGCGGAAGATCGACGTGTCGGACAACCTGCGCGGCGCCCTCTTGCCGATGCTCTACGTCCTGCGCGACGACTTCGATCCGAAGGAAGGGATGGAGCTGACGCTCGATCTCCGGCAGCCGATGGCGAAGGAGAAGTTGCTGCGCGAGGAGAAGCCGCGCGAGCGGATGACCGAGACGTTCTACAACGACCCGTGGATGTCGGCCGAGGGCGTGCTCATCGACGGCAGCAAACTGCGCTGGAGCATCGTCGACGTCATCCGCCATCGCAGCGTCACGAAGAAGACCGCCCGCGGGAAGTGGAAGACGAAGACGAAAGACTCGAAGAAATGCAACGTCGACGCGGAGCTCACGGTGCGCAACAAGGCGTACGAGGTGAGCGGCGAGGCGGAGGCGGGGGAGAAGAAGACGACGCTCACCGTGAGCCGGACGATCAAGCTCGCCGGCGCCAATGCCACCGATCCGAAGGTCATCCTCGAGGTGATCGCGGAGCTCTTCAAGCGCGTCGAGCCGGCGAAGTGAGGATATGCAGATGAACGAATGCGCAGCGCAGCGTGGCTTTCTGATGTTCCGCGATTGCGGCAATCCCGCGACAGGCTCGTGCTCCACGTGCGGACGTCCGATGTGCTCCGAGCAGCTCGCCGCCAGCACCGGTTTCAGCACCTGTCTCGATTGTGCGGCCCGCCGTCCGAACGACGCGTGGAACAAGACCGAGGGGCGGGAGTGGGCGTACGGATTCCGCAACAATTTCTACCGGACCGCGATGTACGCGCCGATCGGACTGGCCGCGGTGGTGGCCGCCGATTCCTTCTATGACGACTACGACGTCCGCTCGTTCGACTCGCGCCGCAGGAATGCGGCCGAGGTCGATGAAGAGGAGCGCGAGCCGGGGTTCGGAGACAGTTGATGCATCGGCTGCTCTGGCTGACGGAGAACTACCCGCCCGATCGCGGCGGGATGTCGGTCTCGTGCGACCGCATCGTGCGCGGCCTGCGCCGCGCCGGCGTGCACGTCGACGTCGTCCATCTCGACCGGAGCTTTCCCGACGCCGCGCACACGATCAACACGACGTGGAATCGCATCCGCGCGTCGGCGGCCGACTGCACGCACGTCGTCGCCTTCGGCGGATTTCTCCCGATGCTCGCCGCGCCGGCGTACGCCGCGTGGCTCGACCGCCCGCTGGTGACGCTGATCCGCGGCAACGAGCTCGACGCCGGCCTCTTCGATCCGCGCCGCCGCCCGCTGCTCGACGACGCGCTGCGCCGTTCCGCGGCGGTCTGCACGGTGACGACGGAGCACGCGGAGAAGATCGCCGCGCTGTATGACGGGATCGATCCGCGCGTGATCGCGAACGGCATCGATTTCGATTTGTGGCAGGCGACGGATGGGGATCGCGCGCGAGCCGTACATCACGCGACGCGCACGCTCGGCTTCTTCGGCCACCTCAAAGCAAAAAAAGGCGTCCCCTTTTTTCTCGACGTCCTGCGCAAGAGCAGACACGAATTTCATCTCCTGATCGTCGGCGAAGGAGAGCTCGCGCTCGACGGCTTCGCGCACACGCGCGTCGCCGCGCTCGATCGCTTCGAGCTGATCCCGTTCTACCTGGCGTGTGATTTCGTCGTTCTGCCGTCGCACTACGACGGCTTTCCGAACGTGCTGATCGAATCTGCGGCGCTCGGCGTCCCGGCGATCGCGTCGAAGGTCGGCGGCATGAACGATCTCCCCGCGGCGATCCTCTTCGAGCCGGGCGACGAGCACGCCTGCCGCGCCGCGATCGATCGCGCCGCGCGCATGAGCGACGACGAGCTCCGCGCCCTCGGCGCGAACGCGCAACAGCTGGCGCGCGAGAAATGCGATGCGCGCGATGAAGCGCGCCGCTACGCGGAAGTGTTCGACGCGACCGCCTCGCGCGCCGAATTGCGAATCACTCGATGATCCTCTACTACGCCGTCGGCGGCGGCCTCGGACATCTCGCCCGCGCACGCCGCGTCCTCACGCATCTCGGCCTCCGCGACCGCGCCGTGATCCTCACCGCCGTCGAAGAGCCGCGCATCACCGGCGGCATTCCGACCGTCACCTCCGCCGACTTCCTCGCCTACGAGCGGATCATCGTCGACGCCTTCCCCTGCGGACTCCTCGGCGAGCTGCAGGACGTCGACGTGCCGATGGATTACGTCGCGCGGCTGCTGCAGTGGGACGCCTACGTCTCCGCGACCGGCGCGGTGATGCCGCACTTCGAGACCACCTACGTCGTCGAGCCGGTCACGCACGCGCTCGACTCCGACCGCGTCGTCGACCTCGATCTGAGCGAGCCGCCGTTCGCCGCCGAGGAGGAAGACTTCTGGCTCGTCGCGCACACCGGCGACGACGATGAAGTGCGTCACCTCGCCGATTACGCGCACGAGCTGCAGCAGATCGAAGGGATCGACGCGCCGATCGTCATCGCGCGCCGCACCTTCCCGCTCGCGCCGCTCCTCGCGCGCGCCGCGCGCATCGTCTCCGCCGCCGGCTTCAACATCATGCTGGAGACCGAGCCGTGGCGGCACAAGCACCACGTCGTCCCGCTGCCGCGCAGGTTCGACGACCAGTTCACGCGGGCGGCGCGGCGGCGTAAACTTCTCGATCACACCCCATGTCCAGCGGATCAGTCGTCGTAGTCGACGACAACGGCGTGAATCGGATGCTGCTCAGCGGCATCCTCGAGCAATCGGGCTATGTCGTGCGCGCGCTCTCCAACGGACGCGACGCGCTGGAGCAGATCGAGCTCGATCCGCCGGAGATCATCCTCCTCGACATCCAGATGCCGAAGATGAGCGGCTACGAGGTGTGCGAGGCGCTCAAGGGGATGCAGCGGACGCGCGAGGTGCCGGTCATCTTCATCTCCGCGGTGGAGGACATCGCCGAGAAAGTGCGCGCGTTCGAGACCGGCGGCGTCGACTACATCACCAAGCCGTTCGAGGCCGCGGAAGTGCTGGCGCGCGTCGGCACGCAGGTGAAGCTGTTTCGCCTGCAGCGCGAGCTGCGGCAGAAAAACTTCGACCTGCAGCGCCGCAACGAGCAGCTCCTCGTGGCGCACGATCACACGCAGCGGATGTTCGGCGCGCTATCGCATGCGCTGACCGGCAGCGTGCTCGACGACACGTACAGCCTCGACGAGAAGGTCGGCGAAGGCGGTTTCGGCGCGGTCTTCCGCGGCATGCACATCGCGTTGCGGCGTCCGGTCGCGATCAAGGTGCTGCGGCCGACCACCGAGGCCGATTCGAAAGAGCAGATCGCGCGGTTCCGGCAGGAGGGGATCGCGGCGTGCCGCATCAATCATCCGAACGCCGTCGAGGTCCTCGACTTCGCCATCTCGTCGACCGGCATGCCGTACCTCGTGATGGAGCTCCTCTCCGGCCGCACGCTCGGCGCGCTGCTGCGCGAGACGCCGCAGCTGCCGCTCAAGCGCTGCGCCGACATCGTCGTCCCGGTCTGCGAAGCGCTCGGCGCCGCGCACGCCGCGGGGATCGTCCATCGCGACATCAAGCCCGACAACGTCTTCCTCCATCTCGATGAAGGGGTCGAGGTGGTGAAGGTCGTCGACTTCGGCATCGCGCGCCTCGCCGACAACGAAAAGCCGGCCGATCTCGATGGCCTGACCGAGGCCGGCACGATCCTCGGCACGCCGCAGTTCATGGCCCCCGAGCGCCTGATCGGACGTCCCTACGACGAGCGGTCGGATGTGTACTCCCTCGCCGTCGTCATCTACCTCGCCCTCGCCGCCGACATGCCGTTCGCGAACTCCTACCGCGCCGCGCTCCCGGAGATGATCAATCTCCACCTGACCTCAAAGCCGCGTCCGCTGCGCCAGTTGAACGAGCACGTCCCCGAGCGGATCGCCGACGCGGTGATGCAGGCGCTCGATTTCGATCCAGCGTCGAGGCCGCATGTGGGGGCGCTGCGCAGTGCCTTCGGCGGTTGCTGAGTTGCTGGGTTGCTGAGTTTCCACCCAGCAACTAAGCAACCCAGCAACCTTTTCAGGCGTACCATGGTCCACGTCCAACACAGGTCGAGTGGCCGCCATGGTTCTTGTTGCGCAACCGCATCGATCCGCTTCGCGGCGAGACCTGCTCGTCGTGTTCGCGTCTCAGGGCGCGCTGGGTCTCGTACTGCTCGTCTTCATGACGCTGCGGCGCCTCGATGAACCTGGGACTGTCGCCGCGATCCTCGGGCAATCCTTTCTCCCCCTCCTCCTCATCTTCTTCGCCTTCACTCTTTCGCTCGGGCTGCTGAAGTTCTCGCTCACCGACGTCGTCTTCGTCAGCTTCTCGCTCACCGCGCTCACCATCGCCATCCCGGTCCTCGGGCTGGTCGTTTCGGCGTGGCTCGGCGTCATGGCCGCGGTCATCGCGCGACTCGTCACCGTGATGCAGACCGTGCCGCGCAAAGGGGCCGATCCGCTCGTCGAATACGTGAAGGTATGGGGGCAGTTCGGCACGTACGGCATCCCGCTCGTCGTCGCCGCGCTGGTGTACGAATGGTCGGGCGGACGTCCTCCCGAGCTCGAGGTCTCCTTCGCCTCCGCCGGACGCGTCGCGCTCTGCGGACTGGCATTGCAATTCACCAACGGCGCGGTGATGGCGAACGTCGAGCGCGCGTACGGCTATGCCGCGCGGACCATCCCGCTCCTCTTCCTCGTCGACGCGCTCGTCTTCATCCCCACGCTTCCGTTCGCGGTGCTGGTGGCGATGTCGTATCCCTCGATCCGCTGGCCGGGACTCTTCGGCTGGTCATGCGTCGGCGTGCTGGTGAACGTCATCGCGCGCAAGCTGGCGATGGAGCGCAGCTCGAGCCGCGACCTGGTGAAGCGGCTCTCGTCGCTGACCAACGTCGGCCGCACCATCGCCCTCAACGTCTCGACGGCCGACCTGATGATGTCGGTCTACGACGCGTGCAAGGAAGTGGTCGACGTCTCGTTCTTCACCATCGCGCTGCTCGACGAGACGGCGAACGAGCTGCGCCTGGAGTACGACATCCGCGAAGGCATCCAGCAGCCGAAGACGCGCATCCCGATCGGCGTCGGCCTCACCTCGTACGTCGTGCTGCAGCGCCAGCCGCTGCTCCTGCGCAGCGCGGCCGAGGAGCGGAGGCTCGGGCTGACGTCGGTGAAGAAGGAAGAAGAGCCGACGGAGTCGTGGCTCGGCGTGCCGATGATCGCGCGCAACCACGTCGTCGGCGCGATCATCGTGCAGAGCTACGAGCGCAGCCGCTTCACACGCGACGACGTCGTGCTGCTGACCGCGATCGCCAACCAGGCCGCCATCGCGCTGGCCAATGCGCGGCTTTATCAGGACCTCGAGGGCCTGACGCTCGCGCTGGAGCAGCGCGTCGCCGATCGCACCTCGGAGCTGCGTGAGACCAACGTCCGGCTCGTCGCCGCCGATCGCTCGAAGAGCCAGTTCCTGGCGAACATGTCGCACGAGCTGCGCACGCCGCTCAACTCGATCATCGGCTTCTCCGCGATCCTGCTGAAGACGTCGAAGGCGGTGCTCGAGCCGCGCTTCTACCGTTTCCTGGAGAACATCAACACCGCCGGCTCCTACCTGCTCAACCTGATCAACGACATCCTCGATCTGTCGAAAATCGAGGCCGGCAAGCTGCGGGTGAACTTCGAGACGTTCGATCTGCGCGAGACGATCACCTCGGTCGAGCGCGTGATGAAGGGGACGGCGCAGGAGTCGCAGATCAGCATCATCACCTCGGTCGATCAGCAGATCAGCACCGCCTGCCTCGATGAAGCGCGGTTGAAGCAGATCCTCTTCAACCTGCTGTCGAACGCGGTGAAGTTCTCGCCCGAGGGCTCGATCATCCAGATGCGCGTCACGCAGGTCCCGGCGAACGTGTCGCCGCTCGGACGCGAGTCGGTGAGCTTCGTGGTGAGCGATCAGGGGATCGGCATCAGCCAGTCGGAGATTCCGAAGATCTTCGACCACTTCCACCAGACCGACGAAGGCCGCAAGTTCGGCAAGCAGGGCACCGGCCTCGGGCTGTCCCTCACCAGGAGCTTCACCGAAATCCTCGGCGGGAAGATCGAGGTGCAGTCGGAGCGCGGCGTCGGCTCGACGTTCACGGTGCATCTGCCGCTGGAGGGAGAGTCGCTTACGGCAGCAGAAACGCCGTTTGCAGCTTCGCGTCGTCAGGCTCGATCAACTCCGGACGCGTGATCCCGTGCAACATCTGCACGTCGAAGATCTCCTGCACGATCCCGTCGAAGCGCAGAAATCCGGCGATCGATCCATTGCGCGTGTCGACGATCCAGATGCCGCAGTGCCGTTCACTCCGCCCCGCGATCGGCACGCCGTCGAAGACGTGCTCGCGCACCTGCGAGAGTCCGATGAACGCGTACGGTCCGGCGAAGGCGAGTCCGCGCGCGAAGCCCGGCACCTCGGCGATGACGTGGACCGCGCCGCGCGCATCCATCGAGCAGAGACGCCCTTCGCCCGACTCGAGGAACCAGAGCCTGCCGTCGTGCCAGCGCGGTGAATGCGGCATCGACAACCCGTGCGCGACGATCTCGTCGTTGTCGATGTCGATGACCACGCCGCCGCGCGTCTTCTGCTCACGCCAGCCATCCTTCTCGTTCGTCGCGCCGAGCGCGGTCACGTATCGCACGCGGCCGTCGACCACCGCCACGCCGTTGAGATGACAGCGATCCTCGGGCGTCAGCTCGGTGATGAACTTCGGCCGCCACACCGGCTTGAAGCTGTGCAGCGGATCGAGCGTGCAGAGGCAGGAGAAGCGCGTGTTGACCACGACCAGCGCATCATCCGCCCACACCATCTCGTGCACGCGGATGTCGCCGGTGTTGTGCGCGGAGGTCGGCGCGTACGCCTCGAGCGAGTTGTGATGGCGGAAGTGCCAGACGCGATCGCGCGTGCCAAGGGAGATCGTCTGCGGCGCGACGGCGATGCCCATCGGGCTGGGGAACGCGCGGAAGTGCGTGTTCAGCTGGCCGTCGATCGAGCGGATCATGATCACGCGGCCGCTCTGGTACGTCGACACGACGAGTGACCCGCCGCTCTTCTGCACGATGTCGTGGAACGACGCGGTGTAGACGGAGGTGAAGGCCTGGCTTTGCGGCGGACGGGCGAAGAGCGCGCGCGAACGGTCCGCCACCTCGCGCACCAGCGGCATCGCGACTTCGAGATCGCTCGCGTTCTTCTTCCACTTCTCGCGATCGGGCGGCGTGAGCGTCGTGCGTGATGCAGGCAACGGTGCGCTCAGCTCGCGATCCCATTCGATGCCGAGGAAGCGGGAGAGGCGCTGCATCTCGCGCTGCGGATTTTCGAGCAGCGCGTCGTAGCTCGAGATGCACCAGCGGTCGGGCGCGAGCTGTTCGAGATCGTCGAGGAGGTAACGCGTCGCGGTCGACCATTGCGCCGCCACGATCTCCGGCAGCGGCTTGCCCGACAGCTCGCGCCAGCCGGGCGTCAGGAGCAGCGACCAGGGCGGGCCGTCCCACTCCGGCAGCTGCGGATAGGTCACGAATTTTCCGGAGCGCCACGCGTCGAGCATGCTGCTCATCGTGTCGCGCATGTCGCGATAGAGATAGATGAAGAGCGCATCGGGAAACACCGATGCGAGGAACGGCACGCGCAACGAATTCTTCGGCGTTTTCTCCAGCATGCGCAGACCGCTCGCTCCGCGCGGCGGCGGCTGGCCGTCGCGGTTGCGGAGGTTCGCCGCGAAGCGTTGCTCGAGTTGTGCCGCGATGTCGGGCGTCGCGTCCGCGGCGGTCAATCGATTGGAGTGAAAGCGCCGCTCCTCGGGATGCAGCTCGGGGATTCCCTCGATGATCTGATGGCTCTCGCCGCCCACGGTCCAGAGCGACGGCGACTGCGCGAGCGTCTCGAAGAAGAGCGAGCTCCCGGAGCGCGGCGAGCAGACGATGAACACAGGCCGCTCGATGCGCCGCGTCCGCGTCATCGTCGCCTCGGCGAGCGCAGGCCGGATCAACAGGCTGTGCGCCGCATCAACGAAATCGACGCCGTTCGCAAGCCGCGTTTGCCCACGAGATGGCTCGATCGCCGCCGCGAACCGCTTGAGCAGCTGCTGATACAACGGCCACCCCTCGCGACTCTCCCCAAACCGCGCATAAGCCGCCCGCCAGTCGCGCTGAAAACGACGTAGGTCGGGTTCTCCAACCCGACCATCTCCCATCAACGCGATCATCTCCCTCTGCTCCGCAGGCGTCATGACCACCGGATGATTGAAATTCTCCATCGCCAACCGCACCGCCCGCAGCGGGTCATACTCAACATGTGTGGGTAAAGCCCCCGCCCGATCCACCAACTCCCAAAACGCCGCCGACCCGATCGTGTCGGCCACCAGATGGATCCTCCGCGTCGGATTCGGATTCAGCACGTTGTGCTGCCGCCACGTGTCGAAGATCCACGCCTCGCCCGCGCGCATGTGCACCGACTTCTCTCCGCAAATGAAGCGCACGTCGTCATCCGTCACGACCGGCACATGCACGCGCGCGTGCTGGCTCCAGTAGTAATTCGTGTCGGTGTGCGACGTCGCCTCGGCATTGCCGTCGAGCCGCATCAACCGCGTGCGTCCCCACACCGCGTGAAACGCCGCGAGCACCTGCCGCAGGTACGGGCAGCGATCGAGATGAGCCGTCGCGCGCATTGGACCGCGCACGTCGTCGTTCATCGGATCGCCGTTCACCGCGATCAACGGCAGCGCGCTGTTGCCGGGATGTCCTTCGGGGTGCGGACGCCACGCGTTTTCGTCGAATTGCGCGACCTCGGTAGCGAGTCGCGCGGCGTCGAAGGTCAGTGGAAGTTGGATGAATTCCGTATCGAGGCGCATGAGCGGGCGGAGTGCGTCCTATACTAACCGCCGTCACCCGCTCACTCCGCGCGATCGTTCGAAAGAGGGGCTTTCCGAATGGCGAAACAGTCGAATGAGCTGCAGACCGCCGTCGCCACCGGCGCCGTCACGCTCGGCATCGCGGCACTCGCCGCACCGTCCGCCGACGCGGCCACGTTCAACGTCACGAACCTCAACGACGCCGGCGCCGGCAGCCTTCGCCAGGCCGTCCTCGATGCGAACGCCGCGGCCGGCGCGGACGTCATCACCTTTCAATCGGGACTGAACGGCACGATCACGCTGACCAGCGGTCAGCTCGAGCTCTACGACTCCGTCGACATCCAGGGACCGGGTCCGGCGACGCTCACGGTCAGCGGCAACAACGCCTCGCGCGTCTTCTACATCTACTCGCCGGCGAACGGACCGATCGACGTCACGATCTCCGGCCTCACCATCACCGCGGGCACCGATGCGTCCGAGGGGGGCGGCGTTGTCGACTGGGGCGAGAACCTCACGCTCAACAATGATGTGATCACGAACAACACGACCGGCGGCTCGGGCGGCGGCGTGGCGAAGGAGCAGATCACCGGAACGCTGACGGTGCTCAACTCGACCATCAGCGGCAATCAGGCCGGCGAGGGGGGCGGCATCTACCTTTACAACGCCGATGCGCCGGTCACGATTCAGGACTCCGTCATCTCGAACAACACCGCGCTCGGCAGCGGCGGCGGCATCTACTTCTATTCGACGCAGGGCGACATCACGATCTCGCGCAGCACGATCAGCGGCAACAACGCCGGCTGCTGCGGCGGCGGCATCTTCCTCTACGACACCGACGGCGGAGAACTGATCATCGATTCATCGACCATCAGCGGCAACACCGCGTCGTTCGCCGGCGGCGGCATCTATCTCTACGGCCCCGACGATCCGGTGAGCTTCGTGAACTCGACGATCCACGGCAACCAGGCGCAATACGTCGGCGGCATCTTCGCGCTGAACGTGCCGGCCACGACGCTCTCGTTCACCACGGTCTCCGGCAACACCGCGACCGGCGACGTCGGCGGCGTGTTCCTCTACGCCGCCGGCAGCAACATGCAGCTCGAGAACTCGATCATCGCCGACAACACGTCGCCGAACGTCAACGACGCCACGGGCGGCGGCACCTTCACGCTCGATTACTCTCTGATTGAAGACCCGGACGTCGAGGCGACGATCGTGGAGAACGCCGGCGCGATCGTCGGCCAGGATCCGTCCCTCGGACCGCTGCAGAACAACGGCGGCCCGACGCTGACGCGGCTGCCGAATCCGGGAAGCATCGTGATCGACGCGGGCGATCCGGCGTACGCGCCGCCGCCGGCGACCGATCAGCGCGGCTTCCCGCGCAAGATGGGAGTGAACGTCGACATGGGGGCCGTCGAGACCGTGAACGGCGGCACGATCCAGTTCAGCGCCGCCACGTACAGCGTCAACGAAAACGGCGGCCTGCGGACGATTACGGTGACGCGCACCGGCGGCACCGATCCGGCGACGATCGACTACACGACGTCGAACGGCAGCGCCCTGGCCGGCGCCGATTACACGACCACGAGCGGCACCATCAACTTCATCGCGGGCCAGACCAGCGCGACGTTCGACGTGCCGATCCTCGACGACGCGCTCGTCGAAGGAAACGAGACGTTCAACGTGGCGCTGAGCAATCCGTCAGCCGGCGCGACTCTCGGCGCGCAGAGCACGGCCGTCGTCACGATCGTCGACGTCGAGCCGGGCGTGCTGCAGTTCAGCAGCGCGACGTACAACGTGAACGAGAACGGCGGCAGCATCACCATCACGGTGAACCGCACGAACGGCAGCACGGAAGCCGTGGCCGTCAACTACGCCACGAGCAATGGCACCGCGTCGTTCGGGAGCGATTACACCGCGACGAGCGGCACGCTCAACTTCGCCATCGGCCAGACGAGCAACACGTTCAACATCCCGATCCTCGACGACGCGATCCTCGAAGGAAACGAGACGATCAATCTGACGCTGACTTCACCGACGAACGGCGCGAGCATCGGCGCGCAGGGGACCGCGGTGGTGACGATCCTCGACGTCGAGGCGGGGCAGCTGCAGTTCAGCAACGCGACGTACACCGTGAACGAGAACGGCGGCAGCATCACCATCACGGTCACGCGCACGAACGGCGCCACGAACGCCGTGGCCGTGAATTACGCGACGTCGAACGGCAGCGCGTCCTCGGGCTCCGACTACACGACGACGAACGGCACGCTCAACTTCGCGATCGGCCAGACGAGCAACACGTTCAACATTCCGATCCTCGACGACGCGCTGGTCGAAGGCAACGAGACGATCAACCTCACGCTCAGCGCACCGACGAACGGCGCGATTCTCGGCGCGCAGAGCACCGCGGTCGTGACGATCGACGACTTCGAGACCGGCACGCTCCAGTTCAGCGCACCGACCGCACAGATCCAGGAAGGACAGGGGCCGCTGATCATCACCGTCACCCGCACCGGCGGCTCGGATGGACCGCTGGTCGCGACCTACTCGACGTCGAACGGCACCGCCACCGCGCCCGCCGACTACACCGCGACGGCCGGCACGATCACCTTCGCCGACGGCGACACCGCGCCGCAGACGATCACCATCCCGATCACCAACGACGGCCTCTCCGAGCCGCCCGAGAACTTCACCGTGACGCTCTCCGGAGCGGGGAGCGTCGGCAGTCCCGCGAGCGTCAACGCGACGATCATCGATCCCGCCGCTGCCATTCCGCTTCTCGACAACCTGGGCAAGATGCTGCTCGCCCTCTTCACCGCAATCGCAGGACTCTTTGTGATCAATCGAAATCGACTGATGGGTGTTCTCTTCGCCATCGTGCTCATCGGCGCCACCGCCGCTCCGGCGCACGCCGCGGGCAAGTATCCGTTCCGGCAGAAGCACGGCGGCCGCTGGAACGGGACGGTGGAGAGCGTCGTGAAGAACGGCGACAGCCTCACGCTGCATCTGACGAACGGCAGCGCGCCCGTCGTCCCGGTCTCGAAGCTGCGCATCGTCGACCTGCGCGGCACGAAGCACGAGCACAAAGCGCCGCAGGACCTGGCCGCCGGCATGAAGGTGAAGGTGGTGTTGAAGACGAACGCCAGCGGCCAGATCGTCCAGGCGAAGATCAAGATCCTGAAGAACTAGCTGGCCCGTTTCTGCGGCTCGGCAGCCTCGCGCTTCGCGTGTTGATGCTGCAGCGTCCGTTCGAGGAAGCACGCTCCGCAGAAGTACTTTCCTTCGTCGACCACCGCGGCCGGCTCCCGGCATTGCATGCAGCGCGGGACAAAGATGAATGTCGGCATGATTACCTCCTCCTTCTCCCCGCGCACGGGGAGAAGGTGCGCGGAGCGCGGATGAGGGGTCGCAATCGTGGCAGGAACAACCCCCTCATCCGCCTGCGGCACCTTCTCCCCCGTGCCGACGGGGGAGAAGGGTGTGTATTTGCGTCTACAGCGCCGTCGTCCACAGCACCGCGCCGCTGTTGCTCAGCGCGACCAGCGAGCGCGTGGCGGTTCCGCCCGACGTCGCCGCCGGAACGACCACGCTCACGTACGTGCCGCCGGAGAACGTTCCGATCGGCTCGGCGTGACCGGCGAAGTCCTTCGTCCACGCCACCATGCCGCTGGCGATGGAGAGCGCGGAGATCGTCGACGTGATCGTGTTGTCGGTGTTCTTCACCGACGACGCCGACAGCAGGTTGCCGTCGGAGAGGAGCAGGCGTCCGCGATCGGCGACCGTCGCCGTCCACGCCACCGCGCCGGTCGAGCGGATCGCCACGACGTCGATGGAGCCGTTCGTCGCCGACGCCTTCGTCACGTAGACCGTGCCGTCGGAGCCGATGATCGCCGGCCCGCCGAAGCCCTGCGCGCCGCCCGGCCCGCCCTGTCCCTTCTCGCCGCCATGTCCCTGCGCGAACGCGCCGACCGCGGCCAGCATGATTGCCACTGTGAAGATCAGTACTCGTTTCATTTGTCTTTCTCCTTTGCTGAACGTTGCTCGGGATAAAGACAAGCGCGGTGCCACGTGCGCCGCAGAGAGGAAGGGGGGAAAGGGCGGGTCAGAATGACGCGGCGCGGTGAGTCATCACGGCTTCGGCGGAGGCGGATTGCCCCCGCCGCCGTGCGACGGCGGCTGCGGCTTCCCGTGACCCTCACCCGGCTGCTGCGGATGCTGACCGTCATGCTGCGGCTGTTGCTGCGGTTGCTCGCGGCGCGTCCGTCCGTCCGGCGTGCGGTCCTTCGGCATCGGCATCGAGCGCGGCATCTCGCGGCGGCTGAAGATCGATTCCTGGCCCGCGTGAATGAGGAACGGCTCGGGGCGGAGCGGCGAGCGGATCTCCACGCTCCCTTCGAAGACGTCGAGCGTCGTGTTGCCGTCCTGCGCGACGACCACGGTGTACTGCGTGCCGCGCACGGCGAGCAGCGCGCCCGGCGTCTTCACCACGCGCGGCTCGGTGCCGGTGATCTTGTCGAAGATGGCGTGCAGCGTTCCGCGCTCCACCGAGAGGATCACGCCCGGCGTCCCGTCGGCGAGCTGCACGTCGGTCGAGCTGAAGATCTCGAACTTCGCGCGATGACGTTCCGAGGCGATGAGGGCGTACGAGAACCAGCCGGTCTGCACCTTGTCGCCGCCCTGCGCGTGCTGCCCTTTGTCGACGCGCCGCTCCTGCTTCGCCGTGGTCACCGTGACCTTGCGCTTCACCTCATCGAAGCGGTAATCGACCGGCGCTTCCTGCGCCGCAACGGACGTCATCACCAATAGCAGCAGTGCGAGCTTCTTCATGAGTCACCCTTGATTCCGTACCGTTTGATCTTGCGCGCGAGCGTCTTGCGCTCGATGCCGAGAATGAACGCCGCCTGCGTCTGATTCCCGCCCGTCGCTTTCAGCACCGCGACGATGTGACGGCGCTCCGCCTCATCGAGTTTCACGTAGGTCGGGTCCTCCGATCCGCTTTCGTCGTCCTCGACGGGTTGTACGCGCGGCGCGATCGCCTTCAACACGCTCGCCGCCGCCTCCGCATCGGTCAACGCACCGGAGTCGATGACGACTCTTCGCACGACCTGCTCCAACTCGCGCACGTTCCCCGGCCACACATGCGCGATGAACACATCGAGCAGCGCTTGCGTCGGCCCGGCGATCGACTCGCGATGCATCTCCTTCGCCACGCGCCGCTTGAAATGCTCGACCAGCAGCGGGATGTCCGACTGCCGCTTGCGCAGCGGCGGAACCGCGATCTCATATCCGGCGAGCCGGTAATACAAATCCTCGCGGAACTTCCCCTCGGTCACGAGCGACTTCAGGTCGCGATGCGTCGCCGCGAGGACGCGTACGTCGACGCGATGGCTCTTCTCCGCGCCGAGCGGCGTGACCATGCCGTCCTGCAGGAAGCGGAGGAGCTTGACCTGGAACGACGGCGAGATGTCGCCGATCTCGTCGAGGAAGAGCGTGCCGCCGTCGGCGCGCGAGAGCGCACCGCGGCGATCCTGCCGCGCGTCGGTGAAGGCGCCGCGCGTCGAGCCGAACAGCTCGTTCTCCAGCAGCGTGTCGGGGATCGCGCCGCAGTTGATGGCGATGAACGGCCCCTTCGCGCGCGCGCCGAGGTCGTGAATCGATTCCGCGACCAGTTCCTTGCCGCTGCCGCTCTCGCCGAGGATCAGGATGGGCATCGGCAGCGACGCCACGCGCGCGATCGCCTTGTACATCTCGATCATCGCCGGATGCGAGCCGATGATCCGCGACGGCACGGCCGGTTCCGTCTGTGCTGCTTCCGGTTCATTGCGCTTGATCGCCGCCGCGACGCGCGCGATGAGCTCCGACAGCTCGAACGGTTTCGCCAGGTAGTCGAACGCGCCGATGCGATGCGCCAGCGCGGTCGTCTCGATGCTGCCGCGCGCCGTCATCAGGATCACGCGCGGCGGATCATTGCGCTCGACGATCGACTGCAGCAGCGAGAGTCCGTCCGCGCCCGGCATGTAGATGTCGCTGACCACGACGTCGGCGCGATGCTCGCGCAGCAGTTGCAGCGCCGACACGGCATCGCTCGCCTCGAAGACGCGATGTCCCACCTTGCGCAGCGCCATCGCCGCGCTCTCGCGGATGCCGGCGTCGTCGTCGACCACGAGCACCGCGGCCATCAGACGCCTCCCGCCGGAATCGCCACGCGGAAACGTGAGCCGTTCGGCATGTCGACGAGTGATACGCGTCCGCCGTGCCATTTCGCCACTTCGGCGACGAACGAGAGTCCGAGCCCGAGGCCTTGCGTGCCTGCGGCGGACGATCCGCGGAAGAAGCGCTGGAAGATCCGCTCGCGGTCGTCGGCGGAGATCCCCGGACCGCGATCCTCGACGTCGATGAACGCCTCGTGGTCATCGCGATGCACGACGACGTGCACCGCCTCGCTCGTGTACTTCAGCGCGTTGCCAACGAGGTTGTCGATCACCCGTTCCAGCAGCGCGGAGTCGGCGCGCACCAGCACGTTCGGCGCGATCGAGGTGCTGAGCTCGCGCTCGGTGCTCGCCTGCAGGAATTCGATGCGCGCCGCGACGAGTGCTCCGAGGTCGACGATCGAGGTCGACGCATCGAAGTCGCGCTGCGGCAACCGCTCGAGGTCGAGGAGCACGTTGACCATCGATTGCAGCTTACCCGCTTCGGATTCGAGCAGCGCCGTGACGCGCCGCCGCTCGGCGTCGGTCAGTTCAAAGCCCGCGAGGAGCTGGGTCAAGCCGCGCATCGACGCGAGCGGCGTCTTCAACTCGTGCGCGAGCAGGCCGCGCGATTCGGTCAGCTTCGTGACCGTGACGCGGCTCTGGCGCAACGCGCGGATGGTGCGCGCGCTCTCGGTCGCGCCGATCGTGATCGCCGCCGTGAGCAGCAACGTCACGAACGGCGCCGCGATGTTCGCGGTCATGAGCAACAGCGGCGCGATCGCGATCAAGACGACCGTCCATCGCCACCGCAGGATCGACCAGACCGCGAGTCCGACCAGGAGCCCGCTCACGATCGGCGGCAGCTCGCGGATTTCTTCGCCGCGGATCAACGACTCGGTTGCCGCCGCGTGCACCGTGACGCCCGGCTCGGGGCGGCGCGAGACGGGAGTGAGCACGCGGTCGCCGAGGGCGAAGGCGGTGGGGCCGATGAAGACGATCTTGCCGCTCAACGCCTTCTCCCCCGCGGTCGGGGGAGAAGGTGCCGAAGGCGGATGAGGGGGCGGCGCCATCGCGGAAGAACCAAGCCCCTCACCCGCCTTCGGCACCCTCTCCCCGCTGCGCGGGGCGAGGGACTGGAAGGCGCTCACCTGCGGCACATCGCGCGGCCTTGTCCGGAACGCCGGAGCGATCGACTTCCCGACCGGCACCGGTGCGGAGGTGAGGATCGACGCCGCCTCCACCGGCACGGCCGTCAGTGCGCGATCGCGACTCTGCTTCGTCGCCGCGAAGCGCCGGAGGATCCCGTCGCGATCGAGCTCGAAGTTTCCGTGCGCGGCGATGACGTCGCTGCCGAGCGTCTTCGAAGGCATCAGCCACTGCCCATGCTCGTCGAGCACCGACACCGCGATCACCGGCAACCGTTTCGCCGCGCGTGCGAGCTGCTCGTCGCCCGGCCCCGGCTCCGCGAGCAGGATGTCGATGACCACGCCGCGCGCGCCCGCATCCGCGGCGCGATCGACGAGCTGCGCGAGCACCGCGCGGGACCACGGCCAGCGTCCGAGCGCCGCGATCGACTGTTCGTCGATGGCGATGATCGTCGTCGACGTCGCCGCTCGCGCGGGGAGCAGCCGCATCGCGACGTCGCGCGCCGGCAGCTCCATCGATCGTCCGATCGACGACGCCAGCAACAGCGTCGCCGCGATCGCCGCCGCTGTCGCGTAGAGGAGTCGCCGCGCCATCACGACGCCGCCGGCGGCCGCGCCTTCCCGCTCAACGGAGGCGCCTCGACGCGCGGCGCTTCCGCCCCGCGCACTTCGCCGAAGCGCTCGCCGCGCGCCCAGTCCTCGCGCGCCGCGGTCAGCTCCTCACTCGTCCGCGCGACGAAGTTCCACCACATCAGAATCGTCCCGCGGAACGGCTCGCCGCCGATGAGGAGGATGCGCGCGCCGCCGCGCGACGCGAGCGTGAGCTCGTCGCGTCCCGTGCCGAGGTAGTAGAGGACGTCCGGAATCAGCGGCTGCCCTTCGAGCTCCGCCGCGCCGTCGAGGACGAGCAGCGCATGCTCGAACCTGCGGTTCATCTCCAGCGTCTCGCGTTCGCGCACGTCGATGTCGCCGCCGATGTGCGTCGGTGCATCGACGAACAGCGTCATCGCGCCGACATGCCGCAGCTCATCGCGATGCTCGAACGACGACTGCGTCTCGTCCGGTTTCGCGATCCAGAGCTGCACGCCGTTCAGCGTTCCCGTCGCGCCGCGCGGCGTTTCCTCGGCGTGCGCGATGCCGCGGCCCGAGGTCATCAGATTCACCGCGCCCGGCCGCAGCAGGCTCTCGTATCCGAGGCTGTCGTGATGCACGACCTCGCCCTCGAGCAGATACGAAACGGTCTGCAAGCCGATGTGCGGATGCGGCCCGAGGTCCATCGGCTTGCCGCTCGTGAACGAGAGTGGACCGTAGCGATCGAGGAAGCACCATGGCCCGACCAGCCTGCGCTCGCGCAGCGGCAGCGCGCGCCGGATCTCGAGGTCGCCGATCGTGGCGTGCCGCGCCGGATGCGCTTCGATCAGCGGATGCGGCGTCGCCTCGGACGTGCAGCGCTCTGCGACGAGGTCGGTCACGGTGCTATGGTCGCAGAGTGCGGGCCATTCCGGACAACGTCCCGGCCATCTCAATCCGCAATCTGTCGAAGTCGTACGGATCGATCGAGGCGGTGCGCGATGTGTCGTTCGACGTGAATCGCGGCGAGGTCTTCGGCTTCCTCGGGCTCAACGGCGCGGGCAAGACGACCACGATCCGCATCCTGCTCGACCTCCTGCGGCCGTCGCGCGGATCGGCGAAATTGTTCGGCTTCGACTGCCAGTCGCAGAGCCTCGACGCGCGCACGCTGGTCGGCTATCTCCCCGGTGAGCTCGGCCTCTATCCCGACATGACCGGCGACGAACTGCTCACGGTGACCGCGCGTCTCAGCGGCGCGGAGGTCGATGCCGGGTATCGGCTGCGCCTCCTCGATCGCCTCGAGCTCGCGCGCGCCGATCTCCGCCGCCAGTTGCGCGAGTACAGCACCGGGATGAAGCGGAAGCTCGGACTGCTGCAGGCGCTGCAGGCCGATCCGCCGCTGGTGATCCTCGACGAGCCGACCGAGGGACTCGATCCGCTCGTGCAGGGCGCGCTGCACGAGATCCTCTTCGAGCTGCGCGGACGTGGGCGGACTGTGTTCATGTCGTCGCACGTGCTGTCGGAAGTGGCGCGACTCTGCGATCGCATCGCCGTGATCCGCAAGGGCTCGATCGTGCTGCTATCGACGGTCGAAGAGGCGCGCCGCCGCACCGGACGCACGGTGCGTGTCTTCTTCAGTCGTGATGTGCCGCCGCCGTCGATGCCGAACGTCGTGACCGCGAATCCGACGGATTGGACGCTGCGCGTCGAAGGAGAGATGGGCGAGTTGATCCCGCTGCTCGCGACCTTGCCCGTGCGCGACCTGGAGATCACTGAGCCGGCGCTGGAAGACGTCTTGCGCAGTTTCTATCGCGAGGGCTCATGAGCAGTCTCGTCGTACTGATCCGCCATTCCCTGCGGCGCCGGCGCGGCTTCCTCGGCGCGATCGTGTCGATTCTTTTTCTCTTTCAGTTCCTGCTGATCGGCGTCGGACGCGAGCTGACGAAGTCGGGGATGTTCGCGCAGATCGGCGGCTTCCTCCCCGACTTCATGCAGGGCTTCGTCAGCGTCGGCGCGATGTCGTTCCGCGGCATGGTGTCGTTCGGCTACTCGCATCCGGTCGTCGAGATCTTCCTCATCGCGATGGCCATCGGCATCGCCGGCGAGTCGGCCGCGGAGATCGAGACGAAGTTCGTCGACGTGCTGATGGCGCGTCCCGTGCGGAGAGTCGTGGCCATCAATCGATCGATCATCGTGCTGTTGCTCTGCACGCTCGCCACCGTCGGCAGCATGCTGATCGGCACGTTCCTCGGCGTCCACTTCCTCACGCCCGAGGGCGCCGATCCACCCGCGCCGCTCCTCATCGCGACGCTGGCGATGAACCTCAGTTGCCTCGTGCTCGCGTGGGGCGCGATCGCGCTCGTCATCGCGTCGATGTCGAAGCGCTCCAGCACCGTGACGTCGACCTGCGGTCTGCTCGCGTTCGTCATGTTCGTCATCGATTACGTCGGCCGCATCTGGAACAAGCTCGACCTCGCCGCGATGCTGTCGCCGTTCCACTACTACAGCCCGTTCCAGATGCTCGGCGGCGCGGCGCTGCGGTGGATGGATGTGTTGGTGCTGATCGGGATCTTCGTTGTCGGTGGAATTGGAGCGAACATCATTTATGCGCGACGCGACCTGTAATTTCACCGTAGGAGCCTCAGAGATTCTGTCGTACGGGAGATCCTTGCGGCGGTAGTGATCAGGTGGGGCGATTTCTACAGGACGAAGAACTCTCTTACCCATTCAGTTCTCTCTCCATAGCGGTGCTCTTCGAGTGTGACCGAATATCCCTATAGCCATCTAGTTGAACAGGACTGCACTTAGGTCTGTGCACTCGCTCTGGTACCATACTCTTGAAGTCTGGAAGGACGACGAATGAGTGAACACTCCGCCATCGAATGGACCGACGCCACTTGGAATCCTACGCGCGGGTGTACGAAGATCAGCCCGGGCTGCACTCACTGCTACGCTGAGACATTCGCAGAGCGTTTTCGCGGCGTTCCAGGGCACCCTTACGAGCAAGGGTTTGATCTGAGACTAGTGCCAAACAAGCTAAGCGAACCGCTTCGTTGGTCTCAACCACGAACTGTCTTTGTGAACTCCATGAGCGATCTTTTCCATGACGATGTGCCGGTTGATTACATAAAAGCAGTCGTCAGTGTTATGCGCGTTACGCCATGGCACACATACCAGGTGCTTACCAAACGCGCTGCCAGGATGGTAAGTTTATTAACGGGCGAACTCCTTGCAGCCACGACGCTTCCTAACGTGTGGTGGGGAGTGAGCGTAGAAGATCGAAAGTATGGCGTTCCGCGAATCGCGCACCTCCAGCGCGCCCTGATACCGCTCCGGTTCGTTTCAATCGAACCGCTTCTCGAGGATCTTGGAACGCTCGATCTTAGAGGTATTCACTGGGCTATCGTGGGCGGCGAAAGCGGACACGGAGCACGACAGATGGAGGAGTCTTGGGTTCTGTCGGTCTTGCGTGAGTGTCAGCGCCAGAAGGTCAGATTTTTCTTCAAGCAGTGGGGTGGCGTCATGAAAAAGCGAAACGGACGCACGTTGCTTGGAAAGACTTGGAACGATATGCCGGACAGACATCTCGCGGCGATGGCAGATCCGCAACGACGCAAGGAGTTGCAAATGAAGTTCGATGAGATCGCCGAGAGCTTCTCGCCAGTAGCTATTCGGAGACTTTTAACAAGCCGACCTTCCCTCGAAGCCATACCGATGCCGTGACAACCGAAGACTTCTTCGAGCGTAAGCGAGAGTGGTCGCGATGGAAACATCGCCTGTTGCATCGCTACCTCGCGCAATTTGCCGGTATCGTCGGGTCGACGCATCAGGTCGTATATTACGTTGATGGGTTCGCCGGAGAGGGCCGCTACAAGAATCCGCCAGAAGATGGATCGCCAATCATCGCGGCTAATATAGCCGCTCAGACGCCTCCAAGTCGCGGGTACTCGCTCCGTTGTGTCAACGTCGAACCAGAGCATTACGAGGAGCTGCAAGCGGCAACGAGTGGCTTCGGGCCGTCCATCGTCACAAACCTCAAAGGCACATTTCGCGAGAATCTTGACGCGGTACTCGCCAGGGCCGGTGGCAATCCGGCGCTCTTCTTTTTAGATCCCATGGGGCACAAGGGGATGGAATGGGACGTCGTGACTCGTATCGCCCAGCGGGCCCGATCAGCGATCACCGATGTGCTTCTTAATTTCTACATATCCCGCATCGACGTTCACGCCGGGTTTCTACACTCGACAGCTCCCGGCGCGGCTGAGTTTGTGAAGCGTCTCGATGCACTTTTTGGCACCGACGAGTGGCGCAGCATATGGACAGGCGCTCAAGACGAGCGCATGACGAGACTTAGTGACTTGTACATGTCGCGTCTCCAGCGCGCTTTTGCGATGGCATCTTCGGAACCCTCAGGTGCGGTAGCGGCACGTTATCCGGTGAGAACGCTTGACGGTAAGCTCAAATACTTCGTGATGTCTGGCACGCGTCACCGCCGGGGCGGCCGAGCAATGAGTACGGCGGTCTTTCGCGTGACTATGGAGTATGAAGACGCACGGGCAGTCGCAAGACAGGCAGCTATCAAGGCACGCGGCCAGCTCAGTCTGTTGCCGCCCGAAGCTCCACCTTCCGAAGATGAGATCGACGAATCCATTTCGACGGATCTTGCGAGCGCCATTCTGAGATTAGCTCCTCACGGACGGTGGCTGAGTCTCGCCGACTTAGAAGATATTCTGCTGAAGGAGTGGTTCGGACGCGCTATCGAGAAGCCTTACCGGAGGGCGTGCGTCCGCCTGATCGAAGACGGAGAGGTTGAATTACAACCACGGGATAAGACGAAGAGAAGTCGCCGCATCTCAGTTGGAGAGCACGACAGGATCCGTATTCCGTAAGTCATCACCAAGGCCATTCCCCGCATATGTCTCGCAGCGTTGGCCAACTCACCTGCTGAAGAATTTGTGCCCGGATCTCGTTGTCATTCATCATCTAACGAATGACCGTCCTCACCATCCCCGGTCTATGGAACTCCGGCCCTTTGCACTGGCAGACGCATTGGGAGCAGTCGCATCCGTCATGGATGCGCGTGCAGCAGCGCGACTTCAATCATCCCGATCGCGACGAGTGGGTGGCGACGCTCGACGCGGCGATCAAAGCTCAGGCCGAGCCGCCGGTGCTGGCGTCGCACAGTCTCGGCTGCTCGCTCGTCGGGCAATGGGTGAAGGATCGCGGCGGACACGGTGTCGCGGGGGCGTTCATCGTCGCGCCGAGCGACGTCGAGGCGCCGGACTATCCGGTCGAGGGGCGGAGCTTCTCGTCGATGCCGCTCGTCCCGCTGCCGTTTCCGAGCATCGTCGTCGCCAGCACGGACGACGTGTACGTCCCGCTCGCGCGCGCCGAGGAGTTCGCGCGGGCGTGGGGGAGCGAGCTGCGCGTGATCGGCCCCGCGGGGCACATCAACGGCGCGTCGGGTTACGGGCCGTGGCCCGAGGGCGAGGCGATGCTGCTCGAATTCATCGCCCGACTTCGCGACTGATCGCGCGCGACTTCGCCCGCAACTCCGCGGCAATCACGTCGTGGCCGGCGGCTTTCTCGATCTCCACCAGGATGCCGTACGTGCGCATCATGTCGCGGCGGTCTTCGCGGTTGCGCGCGTCGGCGTCGACGAGCTTCTGGCGGATGGCGAGCACCTGGTCCGCTTCGTGGCGCGCTTCGGCGTAGCGCTTGGCCCGGAGTAACGCGAGGGAGAGCTGCTCGTGCGCGAACGCGAGGTCGTGTTGCGCCTCGCTGTTCTTCGGATCGGCGGCGGCAATGTCGGCGAGGATCGGCAGCGCGCGCTGCGTGCCGGCGATCACGCCGTCGACGTCGCCGATCGCATTCTGCGCGGTCGCTTTCATCACCAGCTGATCGGCGAAGTTGCGGCGCGCGGTCGCGTCCTCGGGGGTGATGCGCATGCACTCCTCGAGCGCGCGCAGCGCGGCGTCGTGGTAGAGCAGCGCGCGCTTGAAATCGACCGGCTTGTGACTCCAGGCGCTGCCGAGGTGCTGGTTCGCGCGGCCGATGTCGCGGAGGAGCTGCGCGCGATTCGCATCCGCAGGGATGCGCGCCAGCACCTGCAGCGATCGCTCGTACCACTCCTGCGACGTCGTGAGCAGCGACGGCGGGATCTGGTGCTCGCCGACGTACATGCAATCGCCGATCGCCACATACGTCCGCGCCAGCGCGAAGTCGGCGGCGGTGCTTTGCGGGATGCGCGCGCGGATGGCCAGCGCCGCCTGATGCTCGCGCAGCGCGAACGGCCAGTGCAGCGCGCGCTCCTCGAGCAGTCCGGCGCGATCGTGCGCGTCGGCGAGGACCATCAGCGCGTCGACGTTCGACGGCTCGTCGTCGACCACACGCTGCGCGATCTCCAGCGTCTTGCGGTAGCTGATCTTCGCGCCCGACGAATCGCCGAGGTTCGCGTTGTAGGGGAGGCCCTGCACGTCGCCGATCTTGAGGTACGCACGCGCCAGCTCCATCTGCAGCGGCGTGTTGTTCGCCGCCTCGGTGGCGAGGTGATCGAGATAGACCAGCGCGCGTTTGACCAGCAGCGCGCGGGCCGGCGTCGAGCCGGGGAGCGTGGCGATCGCGTCGTGCAGCTCGAAGACGACCGAGTGTGCGAGCGAGCGCACTTCATCGAAGCGCCGCTCCGCCACGCGCTTCTGATGCAGCGTGGCGATGAACGAGATCGTGGTGATGACGATGATCGCCGCGACCGCCGCGACGCCGAGCTTGTTGCGGCGGACGAACTTCGAGGCGCGATAGACGAACGTCGCGGGACGCGCGGCGATGGGGCGGCCCTCGAGGTAGTTGCGGATGTCGTCGCCGAATTTTTCGACCGAGCCGTAGCGGCGCGCCGGGTCCGGCTCCAGCGCGGTCTGCACGATCGTGTTGAGATCGCCGCGCGGCGTCTCTTTCGTTTCCGATGGCCGCTTGCCGATCAGCAGCTCGAAGAGGAGGACGCCGAGGGAGTAGACGTCGCTCGCGGTGGTGACGGGGAGGCCGTCGAGCTGTTCGGGCGACGCGTACTCCGGCGTCATCAGGCGCGTCGACGTTTCGCTGACCTGCGATTCGAGTTTCGCGATGCCGAAGTCGAGGAGCTTGAGCGTGCCGTTGCGCGTGACGAGCACGTTGCCCGGCTTCAGATCGCGATGGATCACCAGGCTGCGATGCGCGTGCTGCACGGCATCGCAGAGCTGGAGGAAGAGGCGGAGCTTTTCGTCGATCGAGAGCTCGCGGCCGTATTCGTCGACCGGCATGCCGTCGACGTACTCCATGACGAGATACGGCAGGCCGTCGGCAGTCGTGCCGCCGTCGAGCAGTCGCGCGATGTTCGGATGCTCGAGCGCCGCGAGGATCTGCCGCTCCTGCCGGAAGCGCCGCACGAGCTCTTCGCCCGAGGAGCCGCCGCGCACCAGCTTGATCGCCACGCGCTGATCGAAATCGGCGTCGGCGCGCACGGCGAGGAAGACCGTACCCATGCCGCCATGTCCGAGCGGACGCACGAGGCGGTACGGACCGACGGCCGTGCCGGCGAGGCGATGCGGATCGTTCGTGTCGATCAGGTCCCAGATCGATTTCTCCAGGAACGTCCCGGCGTTCTCGTGCGCTTCGAGCAGCGACTCGACCTCGGCGCGCACCGCGGGCTCGCTGCATTCGCGGTCGAGGAACGCGACGCGCTCGCGCGGAGGGAGATCGGCCGCCGATTGAAAGAGCGACCGCACGTTGTCCCAGAACGGATCGGGAATGGTCATGAGGTGGAGGAGGCGAGGGCGCGGCGCAGCCAGGCGCGGGCCATCGTCCACTCGCGGCTCACGGTCGCTGCGGAGATGCCGAGCGCCTCGGCCGTCTCGTCGAGCGTGAGGCCGCCGTAGAAACGGAGCTCGACGATCTTCGCCTGCTGCGGAAAGATCGCCTCGAGGTTCTCCAGCGCCAGGTCGAGTGCGATGACGTCGAAGTTCTCCTCGGCGAACGCTTCGAGCGCCGCGGTCATGGTCACGGGGATCAGCGAGCCGCCCCGCTTGTCGCTCTTCCGCCGCCGCGCGTAGTCGACGAGGATGCGCCGCATCACCTGCGCCGCGACGGCGTAGAAATGCGTCCGGTCGCGCCAGTCGACGCTGCGCTGATCGACGAAGTGGAGGTAGAGCTCGTGCACCAGCGCGGTCGGTTGCAGGGTGTGCCCTTCGCGCTCGCGATGGAGATGCCGCTCCGCGATCGCGCGCAGAGGCTCGTACACGAGATCGAGCAGCTCGTTGCGCGCTTCGACTCTTCCCTCGCTCCAGTCACGGAGCAATTGCGTGACTTCGGGCATGTGACGTAAGGAAATTGTACGCGTTGGAGCGCGGGCGTCCTCGCCCGCAGTCGTCGGCCGTCTCGGCCGGCGACGGTGTGTGGTGATCGGGCGAGACGCCCGCTCACTGCGGCCGGGACGGCCGCGCTCCTTCAACGACAACTCGTGGTGGGAACCGCCGCAGCACGTTCTCGATGTCGTTCACATCGGCGGGCTTCGTAATGTGGTCGTCGAAGCCTGCTTCGAGTGCGCGGCGTTTGTCGTCGGGCTGACCGAAGCCGCTCACCGCGACGAGCACCACGTCGTCGCCGAGTTGTTCGCGGATTCCGCGCGCGACGTCGTAGCCGTCCATGCCCGGCAGTCCGAGGTCGACGAGAGCGAGGTCGGGCTTCTCGCGGAGGATGACGTCGAGTCCTTCGATGCCGTCGCGCGCGTCGGCGACGGCGTGTCCGAGGCGGCGCAGTTTGAGGCGCAGGAGATCGCGCACGTCGGGATTGTCCTCGACCACGACGATGCGCCGCAATGCGGCCGGCGCTTCGCTGTCGGCCCTGTCGACCGGCATCGCGCGCGCCGGAACAACGTCGACGTTCGCCAGCGGCAGCCGCGCGCAGAACTCGCTTCCTTTGCCGACGCCGTCGCTCTTCGCGTAGACCGAGCCGTCGTGCAGTTGCACGAGATTGCGCACCAGCGCGAGGCCGATGCCCATGCCGCCCTGCGCGCGGCCGATCGCGTTCTCGGCCTGCGCGAAGAGCTCGAAGATGCGGCCGATGCGATCGTCCGCGATGCCGACGCCGTCGTCCGTGACGCGGATGACCGCTTCGCCCTGCTCGGCCGCGAGCTGCAGCAGCACGTGTCCGCCCTCGGGCGTGTACTTGATCGCGTTCGTGACGATGTTGGTGATGATCTGGTCGATGCGCACCGGATCGGCTTCGACGATCAGCGGCTGATCGGGGAATGCGGTGCGCAGCTCGACGCGCTGCTGGTCCGCCAGCGGCTGCGCGAGCGACATCGTCTGTCGCGCGATGTCGCGCAGATCGATGTGCTGCTTCTTGAGCACGATCTTGCCGGCAGCGACGCGCGAGAGGTCGAGGAGATCGTTGACCAGGCGCGTGAGATGCCGCGACTGCCGCTCGATCAGCTGCGCGTGATCTTCATCGAGCCGGCCGTCGGCGTTTGCCATCTGCGACGCGAGCAGGATCGCGCCGAGCGGATTGCGCAGCTCGTGTCCGAGGACCGCGAGGAAGCGGTCGCGCTCATGGATGCGCTCCTCGAGCTGGCGCATCAGGTCGCGCACCTCGTACTGGCGCTGCCGCGCGCGCAAGGCGGCGCGCAGCGCGCTGGCGAGACTCTTGATGCGAACGGGGCGATCGATCAGCGTCACGTTCGTGCGCCGTCCGAGCGCGTCGAATGAATGCGTGCGCGGCTCGAGCGACGGGATGCCGGTGAGGATCAGCAGCGGGATCTCCGACCACGCCGGTTGATCGGCCAGCGCGCGCGCCAGGCGGGCCGTCGTGTCGGGCTGCAGCGCCTCTTCCGTCATCACGATGGCGGCGACGCTCTCGTCGGCCATGCGATCGCAGACCGTATCGATGCTGTCGGTGTTCTCGCAGCGCATGCCGTTCGAGCGCATCTGGCGGCAGATCAGCTCCGCGTCGCGGCCGAACGGCGCCATCACGAGAATCGAGTCGTTGCGTTCCACGTCAGCCCGCCGATTCGGCCGCTCGTCCGAGCGTCGGAACGCCCGTGAGCACGCCGTGATAGCGCTCCAGTGCGTCGCCGATGTGCAGACCGTTCTTGTCCATGCCGTACGAGCGGATCGACGTCTCGTGCGGACCGCTTCTCTTTTTCATGATGGAGATCGCCTTGTGAATTTTTCCCTCGTGCTCGAAGTAGCGGAGGAGGATGACGCAGTCGGCGAGATAGCTGACGTCGACGCTGCTGTGCATCGAGCCGATCAGGCCGTGCTGCGCGAAGACCAGAACCGACGCCACGCCGTGCTGCCCGAGGTAATTGAGCAGCTCGTGCAGGTGCAGCAGCAGGAACCGTTCTTCCGGCACCGCGTTGAGATAGCCGTTGAGACTGTCGATGACCAGGACGCGCACGCCCCCGTCTTCGACCGCATCCCTGACCAGGTGCGCGAACTCGCCCGGCTGCAATTGCGCCGGATCGATCGGATAGAGCGTGATGAGACCTTTGTCGATGTACTCCTCGAGCGGGAATCCGAGCGACGACGAGCGATGCAGAAGACTGGAGATCGTCTCCTCGAAGAGGAATATCGCCGCCTTCTCGCCTCGCTCCGCGGCGGAGATGACGTATTGCGTCGAGAGCGCCGACTTGCCCGAGCCGGCCGGCCCCATGATCACGGTGCTGGTGCCGCGATCGATCCCGCCGCCGAGCATGTCGTCGAGCGGCTCCAGTCCGCTCGAGACCCGGTGCAGCGGCACGACGTTGCGATGGTCCGCCGCCACGAGGCGCGGATAGACCTGGATCCCGCCGGTGAGGATGCTGAAGTCGTGGTAGCCGTCCTTGAAATTGAGGCCGCGGATCTTCACCAGCTGCATCCGCCGCCGCGCCGCGCCGTAGAGCGGCGTGTAGCGCTGCAGCTCGACCACGCCGTGCGGCACGCTTTGCAGCTGGATGTCCTGCACTTCCGCCGTGCGATCGTCGAGGAACAGCACGGTCGCCTTGCGCCGGGCGAAGAATTGTTTGAGCGCGAGGATCTGCTTGCGATAGCGAAGGCCGCTCTGCGCGAGGAGGCGGATCTCGCTGAGCGCATCGACCACGACGCGCGACGGCCTGATGCGCTCGACCTCCAGCAGGATGCCTTTGATCGTCTCTCCGAGCTCGATCTCGGCGGGATAGAAAACCGTCTCTTCTTCTTCCTGCAGCGCCTCTTCTCCAACCAGTTGCTCGTAAATCGAGACGTTGTCGAGCGACCAGTTGTGCGACTGCGCGACGGCGTGCAGTTCTTCGGCCGATTCAGACAGCGTGACGTAGAGGACCGACTCGCCGCTGCGAACGCCCTCGAGTAGAAATTGCAGTCCAAGGGTCGTTTTGCCGACACCGGGATCGCCCTGGATCAGATAGATCCGACCGCGGGGAAAGCCTCCCATCAGGATCGAATCGAGGCCGGGGATTCCGGTGGCCGCGACATTGTTGCTGCTCATGTTCGGAACCTCTTTAGATCATCAGTTCAGCTCCCTTTTAGCCAGATTCATGCCTGCTGTTTTCCCCTGTAATGATCGCGAGGGGCTGGAAGTTTTTGCCACTACAATCAGCGGCACACAAACATGTCGGATGACGCGGAGACCGAGGCTCGCCGCCCCGAAGAGACGCCGACCCTCGTCGCCGACTCCGAGCCGCGGAGCGCGCTCCAGCTCACCCCGGCGCCATCCTCGGCGGCCGCTATCGCATCGTCTCTCTCATCGGCAGCGGCGGCATGGGCGCGGTCTATCGCGCCGACGATCTGAGGCTCGGCCAGACCGTCGCCCTCAAGTTCCTCGCGAACCACATCGCCGCGGCGCGCCTGCTCGATGAAGTGCGCATCGGCCGCCAGGTCTCGCACCCGAACGTCTGCCGCCTGTACGACGTGGTGGAAGTCGACGGCCGGTCGTTCATCACCATGGAGTTCGTCGACGGCGAAGACCTCGCGTCGCTGCTGCGCCGCGTCGGGCGGTTGCCGTCGGAGAAAGCGCTCGCCGTCGCGCGCGACATCTGCGCCGGCGTCGCCGCGGCGCACGAGAAGAACGTCGTGCATCGCGATCTCAAGCCGGCGAACGTGATGATCGACGGCCGCGGTCGCGGGCGCGTGACCGACTTCGGCCTCGCCATCGCCGGCGCGCATGCGAGCGACAACTCCGGCACGCCCGCCTACATGGCGCCCGAACAACTCGCGGGTGAGAGCGCGTCGACGGCGAGCGACATCTACGCGCTCGGTCTCGTGCTCTACGAGATCTTCACCGGCCGCCGCCCGTTCCTGTCGTCATCGACGCACGATCTGATGATGCGGCAGCGCGCGCGCGACTACACGCGGCCGTCGGTCGTGACGAGCGAGGTGCCGGCGGCGGTGGAGCGGACGATCGTGCGCTGCCTCGATCCGGATCCGGCGCAGCGTCCGGGCTCGGTCGCGGAGATCGTCCGCGAGCTGCCGGGCGGCGACGCGTTGTCGCTCGCCGTGGCGGCGGGAGAGACGCCGTCGCCGGCGATGGTCGCCGCGGCGTCGAAGAGCGGCGAAATTTCGCCCGCGGTGGCGTGGACGCTGCTCGCCGTGACGATCGCGGGATTCATCGCCAACGCGGCGTTCGGCGATCGCAACCGCGTGCGGATCAAGGCACCCGAGGTGCTGCAGGAGCGGGCGCGGGAGATTCTGGCGAATGCCGGAGCGGGCGCGCGCCGCGATTCCGATCTGCTGCTCGAGCCGCAGGCCGGAAGCATGGTGGCGATCTACCGCCAGTCCGGCAGTGCGATGCGGCCGTTCAACGCCAACGGCGTCCTCCGCGTGAACGATCCGCCGCTCGAGCCGGGGATGTCGAGCGTGTCGCTCGACGCGAACGGTGCGCTGCTGGCGTTCACGATCGTGCCCCCCGCGGTCGATCGATCGACGGCGCGCGGCGTGCCGCAATGGGAGCGCTTCATCCGCGACGCCGGATACGACCCGGCGATGTTGCACGCCGTCACGCCGGAGCGCACCGCGCCGGTCGACACCGACAGCAAGTTCGCCTGGCTGGCGGACGACGGCCGCCGCATCGAGGCCGCCGCGTTTCACGGCCGGCCGGTCTGGTTCTCGGCGAAGACGGTCGCGAGGCCTGGCGACTTCGCGGCGCGCAGTACATCCGCCGACCGGCTGGCGTACGCGATGTTCGTCGCCTTCATGATCGGCATTCCGATCGCCGGCCTTTTGCTGGCGCGGGCCAACATTCGCAGGAAGCAGATCGATCGCGCCGGTGCGGTGCGCGCCGCGGTGACGTTCGGCATCGCCATGCTGCTCGCGCTGATGTTCCGCGCGCATCATCCGCTGACCTTCGTCGACGAATGGATCATCACCTCGTGGCACGTCGCCCAGGCAACGTTCTGGGCGTTGATGACGGCGGTGTTCTACGTCGCGCTCGAGCCGCTGGTGCGACGGAGATGGCCGCAGATCCTGATCGCCTGGACGCGCCTGATCGCCGGACGCTTCTCCGACGCGATGGTTGGCCGCGACGTGTTGATGGGGGCGGCCGCGTCGGTGATCGCCGTGCTGGTCTGGCATTCGACGTATGCCGTGACGCACACCGCGCTCGCCGGCTCGGTGAACGGCGTCGGCCCGGCGCGCTGGCTCGGCTATCTCGCCGGCTGGACGTTCGACGCGTCGCTGTTCCGCGGTTTCGGAATGGTGCTGTTGCTGCTCGTGATGCGCGCCCTGGTCCGGCATGACCTGCTGGCCAGCCTGATCACGATGCTGCTCATCGCGGCCTCGGCACTCGGCGACGCGCCGGGCCCGATCGGCGTTCGCGCGGTCTACGCCCTCGCCGCGTCGTTCGGCGGCATCGTGCTCGCGCGGCGATGCGGGATGCTCGCGGTGATGGCCTACGCGTTTTTCCTCGTGATCCAGCAGCGGATGCCGTTCACGCTCGATCCCGACGCCTGGTACTTCGGCCGCTCCGCCGTCGTGCTGGCGTTGTTGCTGCTCGTCGTCGTGCACGCGTTCCGCGTCTCGATGGGCGCGAAGCGCTGGCTGCCGCGGCTGGCGTTCGAGGCGTAATCAGCCGGTCACGAACTCCGCCGCCGCCGCGATCACGGACGGCTCGCGCAGGATGCGGCGATGCCCGAGTCCTTCCGTGGTCATCATCCGCGCCCCCGGCCAGAGATCGGCCAGCGCCGCTCCTTCGCTCCAGAGCGTCTCCTGATCGTCGCGGTCGTGGATGACGAGCAGCGGCGCGGTCATCGTGCGCGCGGTGCCGGCGAGCGAGTAGTCGCTCCACTTGCGCAGGAAGCGTTCTTCGATGCGCATCCGCATCCGGTCGACGATCTTCGCCTCGAGCCCGAGGATGTCGCCGAAGCGGTTGGTGTAATCGGTCGGATCGAGCGGCGGGGAGACGAACACCACGCGCCGCGCGGTGAGCCCTTCGCGCAGCGCGAGAGTCGTCGCGGCGCAGCCGAGGGAGTGGGCGATGATCGCGTCGGGCGCGTTCTCGGAGACTGCGGCGGCGACGCTGCGCAAGGCCCAGGCGAAATGCGGAAGCGACGAGCGGTTGCCGCCCGAGATGCCGTGGCCCGGCGCGTCGAAGGCGATGACGCTGCGTCCCGACTCGACCAGCGGCGCGACGAACGGCGCCATCTGCGAGCCCCGCCCCTCCCACCCGTGGGTGAGGATCACCACCGGCCCCCGGCCCCAGCGCCAGGCGCGGATCACCGTGTCTTCGCCGGCCTGGATGTCGAGCCGTTCGGCCCCTTCCATCAACGCCTGCTCGCGCGGCGGCGTGCGGTAGCGGCGCGGCTTCATGAAGAGGTCGGCCGCGATGCGCGTGGCCATGCGCGGCGACGTGCGGGAGAGAACGCGGAGCGCTCCGCGCATGACAGTGAGCCCGATCTCGGGCGCAGCTTCGGGCATTGGGGTTACCTCCGTGCCCGGATAAAATAGCACGATCGTTCGTTCTTAAGCAACCCAGCCGCCCGCCCGGAACACATAGCAGATGCAGATAGCAACGCGGCCGGCTTCTGCTGCTATCTGCTATCCGCTATCTGTTCCGGGTGGGCGGTCTGGTCACGCAGCAGCTCGACCACCCGCTCCCCGCACTCGAACAGCAGCCCATGTCCCGTGCCCGGCATGATCACCAGTCGCGCATTCGGAATCCCCGCGGCGATGGCGCGCGAATGCTCCGGCGGAAAGACGCGATCGTGCTCGCCGCCGATCACCAGCGTCTGCGCGGTGATCCTGCCGAGGAGCGGCGTGAGGTCGAGCCGGTCGAGGATGCTGAGGATCGCGGCGGCGCCGGCGAAGAACGCGGGCGGCAGCATCGCCACCTGCCGCAGCCGCTGCTCCATGAAATCCGGCGGCTGCTTCGCCAGCCATTCCGCGCTCCACGTCGCGTCGAGCACGTTGCGGAACAGCTCCTCCCCGCCGCCCGCCCCCGCCGCCGCCCGCTCCGCGATGCGCTGCCCTTCGCGGGCGTTCGCGCGCATCCAGTCGACGGTGCGCTCGGTCGCGGTGATGACGGTGAGCCGCTCGACGCGATCGGGATAAAGCGCCGCGACGAACATCCCCACTTCCGCGCCGTACGACACGCCCGCGACATGCACGCGCTCGACGCCGAGGTGATCGAGCAGCTCGATCACGTCCGCCGCATGCTCCTCCCACGACTCCGCGAACGGCGGCTTCAACGCGAGCAACTGCCCCCGAAAATCGCAGCGGATCACGCGGTACTGCGCCGCGAGCGCCGGCACGATCGGCTGCCACGCGCCGATGCTCATCAGGCCGCCGTTGAGGAGGAGGAGGGGAGGGCCGTCGCCGTCGACTTTATGCGTCAGCATTGGGCTTTTTACGTGCCTTCCTGGCGCGGGCGACGAGCGTGTCGAATGCAGCGACACGCTCGGGATCATCGAGTACCCGCGCGATGTCGACGATGAGCGCGCGGACACGTTTGATGTCGATCGAGGGGTGCAGGATCAGCAGGCGTCGAATGTCGGACTGGTCACGCTCGCGCCACGCGGTGGCCTTGTACACGATCAAGTCCTCGGGCTGCGCAACCGGGACATCGAGTCCTTCGACGTTCAGCAACTGAGCGCGCGCCAGTGCCTGCTCTTCGAATGGCAGCCACGCGAGCGACACCTCCAGCGTTACGCCGCTCTCCTCGTGCTGGAGCAGCAACACCTGCCGCTCGCGCGCGAACTGTTGTGCGTTCTCGATGCGCGGAACGATGCCGTTGCGCGCCAATGCGCTCAGCAGCGCGTTGATGTCGCTGAGGCGTCCGAGCACGGTTGCGTCGACATCGATCGTCTCGCGCGGCACGCCGGCGGCAATGACCGCCACGCCGCCGATCACCATCCAAGGCACGCCGTACTCGTTCATAGTTGCGGCGAGCGCGTCGAGTGCGGCGCGGAAACGGCGATCAGCGCTCACGCGGCCATCCCGCACGCAGCTTCGCCCACGCCTCGTACATCTCCTGATCCTCTTCCTCGGTCACCGGGTCGTAGCGCCTGAACGGATCGCCGTTCACCTGCTCATCGAACCGCAGCAGCGCCATGGCCGAGGCCCAGGCGTCGGCGAACGACATCGGCTTGCCGGCCCGTTCCTGATCCTCGCGCTCCTGCGCCGCGCGGTGGTTCTCGACGAACCGCCGCAGGGCGTCCGCATCCATCACAACTTCACCTTCGACACCACGCCCTCGCCGCACGCGCCGATCTTCGCGGTCATGCGCACGCTCTTGCCCGGCGTGAGGTTCATCAGCGACAGCGGGATGCGCGTGATGAGCACGCCGTTGTCGTTCGTGGCGCGCGGGCGATCCTCGTCCGCCACCTCGGAGGTGTCGATCATCTGGCCTTCCTTGTTCACCGACACGTCGAGCACGTTCGCGTAGACCTGCTTCGAGCGCTCCTCGCCTTGCGAGTTGTGGTACGTGAGCGTGACGCTCGTGCCGTACTGCGAGTAATCGATGTCGTACTCCGAGCCGTTCGCTTCCTTGAACAGCTGATCCTTCGTCCCGGTCTTCGCATTCGAATCGGTGTCGAGGTAGTACGTCGGCGCGAACGAGCCCTCGTACGTCTGGGCCTTCGCGCTCTTCGCGCGATTGGTGTTGCCGCCGCCGAGGTACCAGGTCATCGGCTTGGGGAATTGCGTGGTGACGACCAGCGCGGAGCCGTCGACGGTGAAGTTCGCGTTCACCTTGCCGCCGAGGGCGGGGCAGTTGATGACGACGTTCTGTCCCCCCTTCGGTTTCGTCGCCGTCCACGGACCGCCGAGGAGCGCGACGATCTCCGCGTGCTCGTTTTCTTTTGCCCGATCGAGCGCGTTCTTTCCTTCTTTGTCCTTCACTGTTGCATCGGCACCCGCGCGCAGCAGCTCCATCACGATCTGGCCGTCGCCGTTGTACGCCGCGACGGATATCGCGGGCCAGCCGTCGTCGTCGACCCCCTCGAGCGTCGCGCCCGACTCGAGCACCTGCCGCACGCACTGCAGATCGCGGCCATACGTCGCGAGCAGGATCGCCGTCATGCCGTTCGGTCCCTTCTCCGGGATCTTCGCGCCCGCCTTGATCAGATGCTCGGCCGCGGAGCCGCGCCCCTGGTAGAGCGCCATGCCGAGCGGCGTCCAGCCTTTCTTCTCCGCGAGGTTGATGTCCGCTTTCGCTTCGATCAGTTCCTTGACCGCGCTCCAGTGTCCGGCCGATGACGCGTACATCAGCGCCGTCCAGCCGTCGTTGTCCTTCAGGTCGACCTTCGCGTTGTTCTCGACCAGCAGGCGGATCATGCCGTCGCGTCCGCCCGCGGCGGCGGACATCAGCGCGGTCGTGCCGTCCTTGTCGACCGCGTCGACCTTGACCTTCGCCTTAACGAACGCCTCGACGATCTTCCGTTCCTTGCCGAAGAGCGACTGCGAGGCGCAGAGCATCAGCGGCGTGTTCGTGTTGTCGTCGCGCGCGTTCGGATCGGCGCCTTCGGCGAGCGCCGCGAGGATGCCGTCCTCGTCGCCCGATGACGCGGCCTCGATCAGCTTCAACGTCGCTTTCGATTTCGCCGCCGGTTTTTTGGCCGGCGGTTTCGCCGCGAATGTGGATACAGCAACGAGAGAAAGGAGCACTACCGCGCACAGTCGTTGCATACTCATCAGGTCAATCCTTCAGGAGGCATTATGACTCTCCGGCCCCTGGGAACTTTCATCGTCTCCATTCTTTTCGCCGCGCCGCTCGCATTCGCAGTCGACAGCGGAAAAGCCGACGGCACCATCACCATCAACCGCAAGCCGGTGAAGCTGAAATACGCGTACGCGAAGAAGGAAAAAGACTTCGACAAGAACGATCGCTACGTCGTCATCCTCACCGACCGCGCGGTGGCCAAGGGCGTGCTGAACGACCAGATGCGCTACGGCAAGGCGGTGGAGAACGGCCAGCTGGTTGCCGCGAAGCTGCAGTTCGACAAGGCGAAAGCGCTGGCGAACATCGAGATCAACTCGAAGGCGCTGCAGCACAAGTCGCTGCCGGTGATGACGAACGACGTCAGGCTGACCGGCATGAAGTTCGGCAGCGCGTCGATCGAAGGCGCGGCAGTCGTGACCGAGGACCAGTCGTTCTTCACCGACGTCGCCACGCTCGATTTCAAGTTCAACGCGCCCCTCGGCGTCGAGAAGTTCGGTGACAACGCGCTCGCGGCGAAAGAGCTCGCCGCCTCCGCGCCGAAGATCGCCGACGGCGGCGCCGCCGGCACGATGAAGGTCGATGGCACGACGGTGAAGCTCACGCACGCCATCGCCCGCCTCAAGCCGAACGCGTTCGACGAGAAGAAGAAAGACGTCGAGGTGCTGCTCTCCGATCAGCCGGTGTCGGCGGAGCTCTTCGTCGATGACGACAAGCTCTACGACGACGTCAAGAAGGGGAAGCTGCACGGACTCGTGGTGGCGATCGATTCCGACGAGAAGCCGTATCACCTGCAGCTGCTGGATCCGAAGGCGATGTTTCAGTTGAGCGGCTCGGGTTTCTTCAATTTCGATCCGACCGATTTCAGCGAGACGCACGCCGCCGGCCGCTTCTTCTCCAACGGCGAAGAAGATTTCATGGAGAAGCACAAGTACTCGTACGACGTCACGTTCGCCGTGCCGGTGCAGATGATCAAGGTGGCGTCGGAGGTGACGGTCGACGCGTCGTCCGGGACGAAGCTGCCCGCGGGCGGAGGCGAGCCAGGGAAGGCGTACATGGCCTTCGACAAAGCGGCGCGCTCCGGCAATTTCGGCGAGATGAAAAAGCGCGCGTCGAAGACCAATCCCCCGCCCGACCTGAAGCCGGAAGAGATGAAGCAGATGCTCGAGCTGCTGAAGATCATGCGCCCGAGCAAGATCAAAGTGACGGGCGGATTCGTCAGCGGCGATCACGCCACGCTGACGGTCGAGGGCGAGGATTCGACGGACAAGAAGAAAACGACCGGCACGATCGAGATGGCGCTCGAGGACGGGGTGTGGAAACTGCTCGCGGAGAAGTGGAAGTCTTAACGCCGCGCGGCGAGATCGAAGATCGCCAGATAACGAAAGATGTTCGGATACGGCGGATCGGGCCTGAGCAGCGTCGACGGCTGCCCCAGCTCGGCCGCCAGCAGCTCCGCTTCCTCGCGCAATCCGGTCCCGTCGATTCCCTCGGCGCGCGCGCGACGCAGGTTCTGCAGCGCCGCGCCGTTGTTTCCGGCGAGCCATGCCTCGCGCGCATCGATGAGCGGCGCGGCGCCGGTCAGCACCGCGTCGCTCTCCACCAGAGGCCGCGGCCACGACTTCCACACCTCGGAACGCAGGCGGATGGCGAGCAGGCGCAATACCGCCGCATCGTCTTCATGCGTGGCGAACGACTGCGCTTCGCTCAGCTTGCGATCGCGCTCCTCGGGGTCGCCCTCCAGGTTCGCGATGTAGGCGGCGATGCCGGCGCAGTCGTACTCGCGTTGCGCTGCCTGCGCCTGCCGCGCGCGGGCGATGCAGAGCGTCAGGCTTCGCCGCGCGTTCGGGAGATCGCCGCGTTTGATGTACGCCACCGACTGATAGAGCCGCGCGTCGATCTCCAGCGTGGTCAGGCTGTCGGCCGCGGCGCGATCGGCGCAGAGTCCGAAGTTGTGAATCGCGCCGTCGACGTCGCCGCGCGTCCAGGCGAAACGTCCGAGGGTGTAGGTCGAGAAGACCGGCTGCTTCATCAGCCGGCTGCGCTGCAGATCGCGCGCGGCGTTGTCGACGTCGCCGAGTGACGCGCGGTCCGCGAGGACGAGCATCAGGCGGCGGTCGTCGGGACGCTCGATGTCGATCTTCTTCAACTGCAGCAGCGCCGCCTCGCTGTCGCGCTGCGCGAGCAGCATGTGCGCCGCACCGAGGCGGAGTCGCCACGCATCGGGGCGGATGTTCAGCATCGACTGCGCGAGCGCCAGGACCTTCGCGTTCTGCTGATCGCGCTGGCCGGAGAGATAGCGGACCAGCATCGCCTCGTACGTCGGCGTGTCGGCGCGCAGCCGTTTCGCCGCTTCGCCCGTCCAGTAGCGCTCCTCCTTCGCGTTGCCGCTCGCGTCGAACCAGCTGGCGAGAAACGCGGCGGGGAGCGCCGTCTCCGTCGAGCTGCGATGCGCCTGCTCGAGCAGCTGCATCGCGTTCGCGCGATTCCCCTGCGAGTCGGTGCGCAGTGCGATCGCCAGCAGCCGCCGCGTCTCCGCATCGCCGCGGACGTCGGAGATGCGCAGGTCGTAGCCCTCGTCGATGACCTCGCTCTGATGCCGCACGTAGAACGCCGCGGGAATCGCCAGCAGCAATGCGGCGACGAGCGCGTACACCGGCCAGCGCCTGCGGCGCCGCACGGAGCGCCGCGCCTGCGTCGACATCCGCAGCACCGCGTCGTCGTCGGTGAGCAGCGTGCGGATCTCCGCCGCCAGCGCGGCGGCGTCGGAGATGCGATCGTTCGGATTCTTCGTCAGGCAGCGCTGGATCAGGCCGTCGGTCGCGTGCGAGAGATCGTCGCGCGCCTCGAGATGCGGCGCCGGATCGCGGATCAGCGCGGCGAGCGAGAGCGCGTTCGACAGTCCCTCGAACGGCACGACGCCGGTGATCGCTTCGTAGAGGATGCAGCCGAGGGCGAAGACGTCGGTCGCCTTGCTCAGCGGCCGCAGCTCGGCCTGTTCGGGGGCGAGGTAGCCGATCGTCCCCATGATCATCCCGGGCTCGGTCGGCAGGTAGGCGGTGATCGCTTCGGTGGCGGTGCGCGCGGTCGGTGAGCGCGCCAGGCCGAAGTCGAGCACCTTGATGCGGCCGGTCGTCGTGATGAAGACGTTCTCCGGCTTGAGGTCGCGATGGATGATGTCCGCCGAATGCGCGGCGGCGACGCCGTCGGCGATCTCGAGGACGATTTTGAGCGCGTCGCGCGGCGACAGCTTTTCGCGCGCGATGCGATCGCGCAGCGTTTCGCCGTCGAGAAATTCGGTCACCGCGAAATGCAGTCCGCGGTCGCTGCCGACGTCGAAGATGGCGACGATGTTCGGATGCGACAGCGTCGCGACCGCGCGCGCCTCACGCCGGAAGCGCTCGAGCGAGACCGGATCGGCCGCCAGTTGCTGCGGCAGCACTTTGATCGCGACGTGCCGCCCGAGCCGCGAGTCGCGAGCGCGATAGACCTCGCCCATCCCTCCCGTGCCGAGGAGTCCTTCGATGGTGTAGGGGCCGAGATTCGTTCCGGGGAAGAGCAAGCGTGACAAGGCTACTCTGCTCCGCGGCCCGCGGAGCTAGTGCCAACGAAGAACGCGCAGTCCGTGAAAGCGATGGAAGTCCGCATCGTTCAGCGTGACGAGAATCAAATCGTGCACATGCGCGATCGCCGCGATCTGACCGTCGACGAACGGCGGCATCTCACCGCGAGTCGCGAGGCGCGCGCGCTCGGTCGCGTGCCATTCGGCGGCCGCGCGGTCGTAGTCGAGGATCGGCATCGTCGTCAGCACCACTTCATCGAGATAGCGCTCGATCGCGTCACGCCGCCGCGAGTGTGGAAGCCGCTGCATGCCGAATCGGAGCTCGTGCCACACGACCGAGGGAATTGCGATCTCCTCCTCGTGACGCTGCAGGCGGCGCACGATGCCGTGTTGTGGCGTCGGGCGGAGCGGCTCGGAAACGATGTTCGTGTCGAGCAGATACTTCAGACTCACAGATCGCTGTCCCGTCCCGGCGACGTATCACGCACCCCGCCGAACACCTCGGCCGGATCGATGTCGAGATTCTCCAGGTTGATCGCGCTGGTGTAGTCCGCCCACGCCTCCGAAAACCTGCGCGGTCGCGCCGTCAGCCGCTCGTATTCACGTTGTCCGATCAGGACGGCGACACGCTCGCCCCGGCGCGTCAGCTCGACGGCCTTCCCGGACTCTGCTTCGCGAACGAGCTTCGGGAGGTTCGTGCGAGCCTCGGCGATGGAGTGTTTCTTTCCCATGTGTACATCGTAATGTACATCGAGCGTCAATTATTTGTCAGTCCTGTGACCCAGCTCACCACCCAACCTTCCTTCCGTCGTTACCTTGCACCGCACCTTACTTACTGGAGGAAATTGATGCGCCTGCTGCGGCTCGCGTCGTTCATGGTTTTACTCACGGCACTCCCGCTTCTCGCCCGGGATGTGCCGACGATTACCTCGATCTCCCCTGACTCGCTGCACGAGATGAGCGGCGAGTGGTTCATGACCATCGAAGGGACGCATTTCCTGCCGCTGGGCGGCGTCAACATCGTCTTCACAGGACCGGCCGGCACGATCGCGCTGCCGCCGAACTCCGGGACCGACACGGAGCTCTTCGTCTGGATTCCGCTCGAAGTCCTCAACGCTCCGGGCAACTACACCGTCAAGGTCCGCGTGCCGAACGGCGCGAGCACGCTCGACTCGAACACCGTGGCGCTGCGCATCATCCCCTCCACCGTCCGGCTGATTTTCCCGGTGTATCTCTACGTCGAAGCGACGAGCCTCAAGGGCGCGATCGCGCAGTTCGAAGTGTCCGCGATCAGCCGCTACGGCGAGGACACCTTCGTCGATTGCAACCACCGCTCCGGTGAAGAGTTCCCGTTCGACATCACGAAGGTCGATTGCGTGGCCACCGACAACTTCGGCGGCGAGGCGCGCGAATCGTTCGAGATCGAAGTCGCCGACAGAACGCCGCCGTCGATCGACGTGCCGCGCGATCTCGTCGCGTTCGGCGAGAAAGACGGCGCGACCGCGAAGTGGGATGCGAAGGTGTTCGATGTCGTCGATCCCGAGGTCAGGGTCACCTGTCTTCCCGAGTCGGGCTCGTTCTTCCGCCTCGGCACGTCGACCGTGAGCTGCACCAGCGTCGACCGCTTCAAGAACCAGGGCATCGTGAACTTCCGCGTGCACGCCGGCGACGAAGCGACCCCGGCGCTGATCGTGCCGGACGGCGTGATCACCGACGCGGCGTCGCGCGAGGGCAGCGAGGTGAAGTTCGAGACGACCGCGACCGACTTCAAGGGAAACGCGGTCGGCGTGGAGTGCGATTCGAAATCGGGCTCGCTCTTCCCCCTCGGCGTCACCACCGTCAAATGCACCGCGGGCAACGCGACGGAGCTCTTCGACGTGAAGGTCGCCGACCTCAGCGCGCCGCAGCTCTTCCTGCCGCGCGAGGTCACCGAGCGCGCGTTGTCACTCGAAGGCGCATTCGTCAGTTACGACGCGTCGGCGAAAGACGCGGTTGAAGGCGAAGCATCCGTCAACTGCTATCCCGCCTCGGGCGAGCTGTTCGCGCCCGGCACCACGCGCGTGAACTGCTCGACGAGCGACAAGTCGGGCAACGAGGCGAGCAACTCGTTCGTCGTCACGGTGCTGCCGCCGATCGACGACACCGAGTACGCGCGCCAGCGACTGGAAGACAGGTAAGTCACAGCAACGTGAAGGCGCCGGTGCGAGAATCAGACGTTCTCGCATGCGGCGCCTTCGCCTTTTGATCCTCCTTCTCCTCGCGGTGCGCGCGTCCGCACTCGATCCCGCGCGATCGCTCGATCTCTACGCGCTCGACGTCTGGCGCGAAGGCCTGCCGCAGTACATGGTGCGCACGATCGTGCAGACGCGCGACGGCTACCTCTGGCTCGGCACGATGGAGGGGCTGGTCCGTTTCAACGGGATCGACTTCGAAGTCTTCGACACGCGCAACACGCCGGCGATGACCGACCAGCGCATCCACACGCTGTTCGAGGACAGCGCCGGCACGCTCTGGATCGGCACGTTCGGCGGCGGCGTGGTGCGCGAGCGCAACGGGAAATTCGAGCGGATCGGCAGCGGTGATGCGATCAGCATCCGCGAGACGCACGACGGCAGCGTCTGGGTCGGCGGCACGAACGCCATCACGCGCTATAGCGGCACGCACGCCACGCACTACGCGATCGACGGCGACGTCAACGCGATCGTCGACGGCTGGGCCGGCACGTCGAAAGGACTCTTCCGGTTCGACGGCACGCGCTTCCACGCGATCAACGCCGAGAACATCGTGAGCCTCGCGATCGCGCGCGATGGCGCGCTCTGGGTCGGCACTGCATCCGATCGCATTCTTCGCATCAAGGGAAACACGCAGGAGACGCTGCGCACCGGCGCGCCGACGGCGTATGTCAATCATCTCTTCGAAGACAGCCGCGGCACGATGTGGATCGGCACGGCGCCGACCGGCTTGATGCGCTTCGTGAACGGCCTCTTCGAGCAGCTCGACAAAGCGAAAGGGCTGCCGAGCAATGCGATTCACGTCGTGGCCGAGGATCGCGAGGGGAGCGTCTGGATCGGCACCGACAACGGCGTCGCACGGCTGAAGGATCTGAAGTTCGTCACGTACACCACGCGGCACGGCCTTACCGATGACGCCATTCGCGTGGTGACCGAGGCGCGCGGCGGCGGTTTGTGGATCGGCACGTACGGCGGCGGCGTGAACCTCCTCCGCGATGGGCATATCACCGCGTACGGCGCGGCGCAGGGGCTGGCCAATCTCTTCATCCGCACCATCGCCGAGGAGCCGAACGGCGATCTCTGGATCGGCACCGATCGCGGACTCGGTCATCTGCACGACGGTCACATCACGATGTTTCCCGGCGGCAAAGTCGATGCGCTCGCGCGACTGCGCGACGGCACGCTGCTCGTCGGCTCGACCGCGGGGCTGCAGAAGTTCAGCGACGGGCAGTACGAGAACTTCCTCGACGAACAGCCGCGCGTGATCCTCGAGCGCGGCGACGGCTCGCTCTGGCTCGGCACGTACGCCGGGCTCGCGCTCGTGCGCGACGGCGCGGTCGTCCGCCGCTGGACCACGCGCGAAGGGATGCCGAGCAACATGATCTTCGCGCTGCACGAGGATCCGAACGGCGACCTCTGGATCGGCACGCACGACGGTCTCGTGCGGATGCGCGGCAACAGCATCGTGCGGATCACCGACGGCGTCGTCTTCCAGATCATCGACGACAAGCGCGGCCACTTCTGGCTGACGTCGAGCCACGGCGTGACGCGCCTCGATCGCGAGTCGCGCCGCATGATGACGTTCGGCAAATCCGACGGCCTCGGCAGCGATCAATGCAACGGCGCGACGCAGCCCGCCGGCATCCGCATGAGCGACGGTCACCTCGCCATCCCGACCGCGAGCGGCCTGACCATCATCGATCCCGCCGACCTGCACCTCAATCGCGTCCCGCCCGGAATCGTGTTGCGCGACGTCCTCGTCGACGGCAGGCGTGTAGGACAGGCGCCCTCGCCTGTCCAGTTCCCCTGGTCCAGCGAACGCTACGAGTTCCGCTACGACGGACTCAGTCTCCTCATGCCGCAGCTCGTCCGCTTCCGTTATCGCATCGACGGCTTCGACGACGACTGGGTCGACGCAGGCACGCGGCGCAGCGCGTTCTACAACTCGCTTCCGCCGGGGCCGCATGTGTTCCGCGTCGCGGCGATCAACAACGACGGCGTCTGGAGCGGCGACGCGAGCATCGCCTTCACGCTCCCCGCGCCGCCGTGGCAGCGCTGGTGGGCGATCGTCGCGTACGTCCTGCTCGGGTTCGGTCTGATCATGCTCGCCATCCGCCTGCGCGAGCGGCACATCCTCCGCCGCACGGAGCTGCTCGAGCGCAAGGTGCACGAACGGACGCTGCAGCTCGAGGAAGCGGAGGCGCGCGCGGTGGAGGCGAATCGCGCCAAGAGCGTCTTCCTGGCGAACATGTCGCACGAGCTGCGGACGCCGCTCAACGCGGTGATCGGCTTCGCGCAGTTGATGGCGCGCAGCCGCTCGATGACCGACGCCGATCGCGAGAACCTTTCCATCATCCGCCGCGGCGGCGAGCATCTCCTCGGGTTGATCAACGACGTGCTATCGATCTCGAAGATCGAAGCGGGAAGGATGTCGGCGGAGCGGCGTCCGTTCGATCCGCGCGAATTGATCGCCGGCGTGGCGGAGATGATCCGCGCGCGCACCGAGGCGTCGGGACTGGCGCTCATCGCCGACGTGAGCCGCTCGTTCCCGCCCGCGGTGCTCGGCGACGAAGGAAAGCTGCGGCAGGTGCTCATCAACCTCCTCGGCAACGCGGTGAAGTTCACCGAGACCGGGACGATCGCGGTGCGCGCGAACTGGAGCGGCGGCCGCGCGACGTTCGAGGTGAGCGACACCGGTCAGGGCATCAGCGAGGAGGAGATCGCGTCGCTCTTCCAGCCGTTCGTGCAGACCGCGACCGGTCGCCAGGCGAAAGAAGGCACAGGCCTCGGGCTCGTCATCACGCAACAGCTCGTGCGATTGATGGGCGGCGACATCGCCGTGCGCAGTCGCCGCGGCGAAGGGACGACGTTCAAGTTCGACCTCGACCTGCCGGTGGCGACGGAGCGCGTCGTGCGTCACGAGGTGAAGCGCGTGATTGGCCTCGCCGCGGGCGAGCGGCGGCGCATCGCGGTCGTCGACGACACGCGCGACAACCGCACGCTGCTGCGCAAGCTGCTCGAGTCGGTCGGCTTCGAGGTGCGCGATGCGGCCAACGGCCAGGACGCGATCGAGCTCTGGCGCACGTGGCATCCGCACCTCATCTTCATGGATCAGCGGATGCCGGTCATGGACGGCTCCGAGGCGACGCGCGCGATTCGTGCGGCGGAGTCAGGCAAGCGGACGCCGATCATCGCCCTGACCGCGAGCGCGTTCGAGCACGAGCGCGAGACGATCCTCCTCCACGGCGCCGACGAGTTCGTGGTCAAGCCGTTCGCCGAGGAAACGATCTTCGACGTCATCGCCCGCCACGTCGGCGTGCGGTTCGTGTACGAGGGCGAGCGCGCGCCCGCCAGCGGCAACCGCGTGCTGCTCATCGACGACGACGAGATCACCCGCATCGTCGCCCGCGAAGTCCTCACGCAGCTCGGCCTCGAGGTGACGGAAGCCGACAGCGGCACCGCCGCCCTCGACCTCCTCGATCGTTCGCATTTCGACGTGGTCTTGCTCGACCTCGAAATGCCCGGCCTCGACGGCCGCGCCACCATGCGCGCCATCCGCTCCCGCGACTCTCTGCGCGACCTCCCCGTCATCGCCATGACCTCCCACGACCGCGCCGACGCGGAAGTGGAAGGGATGACCGACTACATCTCGAAGCCGATAAACGAGCAGGAAATGGCGAAGGTGCTGGCGCCGTACGCCGTACTTCAATAAGCGTTACCGCTTCCTCAAGTTGTCCACCGCCCACGCCCCCGGCCCGTGCGCGGCGATGTAGAGCCACAGCCAGCAGTAGAAAATCGCCAGCTCGCCGCCGTTCGCCTTCGGCCAGAACCCATTCGGCGCGTGGCCTTTGAAGTAGGCGACGGCCATCAGGCCGCTGGCGAGGAACGCGACCGGCCGGGTGAGCAGGCCGACCGCGATCAGGATGCCGCCGAAGAACTCGATCGGGCCGGCGATGTATGTGATGTACGCCGGCACGCCCGGCGGCATCTCTCCGAAAAATCCGAACAGCTTCTGCGATCCGTGGCACGCGAACATCACGCCCGCCAGGAATCGAAAGACGCCGAGAATCCTCGGCGCCCACGCGTTGAAACGATCACCAATCGACATCGCTTACTCCACTTCCTTCACGTATTCGCGGAGCTTGTCGAGCGTTCCGCCCCAGCCCTGATTCATGCTCTCGTGCATCGACGCAAAGAACTCCGCCTCGGCTTCGGTCGGTTTGATCGGCGTCCACTCCAGCGACACCGTCGTCTTTCCGTCGTACTCGATGAATGTGACCGTCGTCAGCAGCTCCGGCGGCCAGTCGCCCGGGAACGGCCTGGGTCCCAGTTCGCCTTGGGGGTTGGAGAAGGAGTTGACGAAGACGAGCTTTTTCGGCGGATCGATCTCGCGATAGATCCAGCGTCCCCAGATCTCCATGCCGTCGGCCGCGGTCATGCCGTAGTGGTGCATGCCGCCCGGACGGAGGTCGCTCCTGCTGGCGATCATCGTCGCCCCTTTCGGACCGAACCAGTTCTTGAGGTGCTCGGCCTCGGTCCACACTTTGAACACGAGCTCGCGTGGTGCATCAAACGTGCGCGTGATGACGAACGAGCGATGCGCGAGCTGCTCGCCGAGGCGCGCCAGCGTCTGCTTCATGCCCTCGAGCGCGCCGAATGTCTCGATCACCTTGCGGCGGACCTCCGGCGACGCGAAGAGGCTGCGCAGCGTCACGCGCGTCTTGCCGTTCTCTTCGACGAACGTCGCGGTCACGTGGAAGAACGGCTCGGAGATGTGGTCGTACACCAGCCGCTCCGGCTCCACCACCTCGTGATAGACGATCTCGTTGCGATAGTTCCTGCCGTCCGGCCCGTGCATGTGGAAGCGCCAGTGGCCGCCGGGCCGCACGTTCATCTCGTGAATGGTGTTCGTGAAGCCGCGCGGTCCCCACCATTGCGCCACGTGATGCGGATCGGTCCACATCTTCCAGACCAGCTCGCGCGGCGCGTCGAAGAGGCGCGAGGCCGAGATCTCGCGATCGGACGCATCGATCACCGGGATGAGATCGGCGAGACGGTCGAGGCTCTCGCTCAAGCCCTGCTCCATGCCGGCGATCGCATGCAGCGTCAGTGTCGTCCTTCCGTTCTCCTCGGTGAACGCCGCGGTGTTCAGCGGTCCGCCATCGAACGCGAGGCGCTCCGGCGCGACGGTCTCGCGCATCGTGGGTGGATTCGGTCCCCACCACTCCGCGAGATGTTCGGGGTTGATCCACGCCTGGAACACCATCTCGCGCGGGGCATTGAACGTGCGCGTCAGCACGACCTCGCTACTTTTTTCGGTGAGATTGCTTACGGGCATTTGCTTTCTCCTTCTTCTGCAACTTGCGCAGGTAATCGTCGAGACGATCGAAACTCTCTTCCCAGAATCGGCGGTACTCATCGAGCCACTCGTGCACTTCCTTGAGGCGCGCGGCCTCCAGGCGGCAGGGACGCCACTGCGCGTCGCGGCTGCGGGCGATGAGGCCGGCGCGCTCCAGCACCTTGAGGTGCTTGGAGATCGCCGGGAGGCTCATGTCGAACGGCTCCGCCAGCTCGGTGACCGACGTTTCGCCCGTGGTCAGCCGCGCGAGGATCGCCCGGCGGGTCGGATCGGCGAGCGCGGCGAAGGTGAGGCTGAGCTGATCGAGCGGCATCGTAGTTAACCAGTCAGTTAATTGACCTACAAGTTAAATACGATGCTACGATTTGTCAAGCATGCAGATCGAAATCGCCGAACTGGAAGCCCATCGCGCCGCGCTGACCGGCCACTGCTATCGGATGCTCGGCTCCGCCGCCGACGCCGAGGATGCGGTGCAGGAGACGATGGTCCGCGCGTGGCGGAATCTCGAGCGTTTCGAGGGACGCGCGTCGATCAAGACGTGGCTCTATCGCATCGCCACGAACGTCTGTCTCGATTCGCTGTCCGATGAATCGCGCCGCTTCCGTCCGTTCGAGGAAGGTCCGTCGAACATGCTCGAGCATCTCGAGACGCGCGAGCGGACGCATTGGCTCGAGCCGATCCCCGACGCGCGCGTGCTCCCCGCGCACGCCGATCCGTACGAGCTCGCGGCGTTGCGGCAGAGCATCCGCCTGGCGTTCGTCGCGGCGCTGCAGCATCTGCCGCCGAAGCAGCGCGCGGCGTTGATTCTCACGGAGGTCGTCGGATGGTCGGCCGCGGAAGTGGCGGAGTGTCTGGAGACGTCGGTCGCCGCGGTGAACAGCGCCTTGCAGCGCGCACGCGCGACGCTGGAGAGCCGCAACGTCGCGACGGCGCCGCTCGACGACGACGATTCCGAATTGCTCGATCGTTATGTCGATGCATTCGAGCGTTACGACGTCGACGCGCTCGTCTCGATGCTGCGCCACGACGCGACGTTCTCCATGCCGCCGTACACGCTCTGGCTGCAGGGACACTCCACGGTCCGCGACTGGCTCCTCGGGCCGGGCTCGCCCTGCCGCGGCTCGCGTCTCATCCCGGTGCGCGCGTCCGGAGCTCCTGCCTTCGCGCAGTACCGCCGGGTGGATGGGGAACACACGGCGTGGGCGCTCATCGTGCTCGAGCTTTCGGAAGGCGGCATCGCCGGCTGGAATTCATTCCTCGACGTCGAGACGCTCTTTCCGCTGTTCGGGCTGCCGCTGAAAAAAAACTTTTCATTGGACCGATGAGTTTCCGCGGCGGCCGGCGTCTATAGCTTCGAAAAGGAGAGACACCATGGCCAACACCACCCGCAACATCTTCATCAACCTCGCCGTCCGCGATCTGAAGAAGTCGATGGAGTTCTTCTCCGCGCTCGGCTTCGAGTTCAACCCGAAGTTCACCGACGACAAGGCGGCCTGCATGATCGTCAACGACGCCGCGTACGTGATGCTGCTGAGCGAGCCGTTCTTCAAAGGCTTCACCAAGCGCGAGCTGTGCGACACCGCGAACGCGACCGAGGCGCTGCTGGCGATCTCGTGCAATAGCAAGGCGGACGTTGACGAGATGGTGCGCAAGGCCATCGACGGCGGCGGCACGCACGCCATGGACGCGCAGGACCACGGCTTCATGTACGGCTGGAGTTTTTACGACCTCGACGGCCATCACTGGGAAGTGATGTGGATGGACCCGAACGCGGTGCAGTGACGTAGGTCGGGTTCTCCAACCCGACCGGGACGGGTCAGAGGACCCGTCCTACGTGTGCGCGCGGCGGGCTTCTTCTCAGTAATCCCGCCGCAGCGCCGGCTTCGCCTGCAGCGCGCTCGCGATCAGCTCATTCCCCTTCTTGCGCAACATCGCCGCGGACTCGGGATACCGGGTCCGCGCGTCGATGAGCAGGATCGCCCCCTCCAGCGCGCTCGCCTCGGCGTTGCCGGGATCGATCGCTTTCGCTCGCTCGAGCATCGCGTACGCGGTCGAAAGGTCAGTGACGCTCCATCGCTTGCATTCGGCGAGCGTAAGCATCGCGGCGACCGCATCCTTGTCGATCGCCAGCGCCGCACGCGATGCGCGCTCCGCCTCGGCCAGCGCGGCACGTGCATCTTTGCCGCGAGCGAGAAGCCAGCGCGCTTCGATGATCGCGAGGCGTGCACGCGCGACCGCGGCATCGATGTCGCCCGCGTTCGCCGCCTCGTATTTGCCGAGCGCCTCGCGTGCGTCGCGCAGGACCGCGGTCGGATCGGCGCCGCGCCGCACGCGATCGAGCGCGATGAGGCGATTCGTGTCGGCGATGTTGATCCAGGCGATGTTGTAGTCGGGACGCGTTTCGATGGCGCGGCGATAGAGCGCGATCGCCGAAGCCGCCGCCTGCTCCATCGGCTCGCCGCGTCCCGCCTGGTAATCGGCGAGAGTCAGCCACGTGTTGCCGTGGTTGTTGTAGACGGACGTACTCGCGGCATTGAGCGCCTCCGCGCGCTCGAACGCCTTCGTCGCCTCGGCAAGCGCGGCGCGCGGATCGCCGCCGCGCTCGATCTCGCGGTCGGCGAGCATGTTGTTCGTCGTGCCGAGGAGGTTCAGCACGAGGAAGCTGTCGGGACGGATGGCGAGCGCGCGGCGCCCTTGCTCGATCGCCTGCAGCACCCAGGGCCGCGAATCGTTGCCGAGGCGGCGCTCGTACTCGCCGCGCGTCACGAACGAGTTCGCGAGAGTGAGGCGATAGCTCGTCGATCCCGGCTCAAAGGCGATCGCCTTCTCCAGCGTTGCACGTGCGGCGTCGAGGCGCGGACGTGGATCGATGCCGCGCGGGATTCCCCAGCGCGCCAGCACCAGCTCCGAGCGTCCCAGTCCGCCGTGCGCGGCGTGATCTTTCGGATCGAGCGCGATGGCGCGGCGCATCGCGGCCATCGACTCCGCGACCTGCGCCGACGGATCGTCGCCGTGGCGCTGCTGATCGTCGGCGATGATGCCGTGGACCATCCCGCGCGTCGCCCACGGCGCTGCCGCGTCGGGGTCGAGAGTCGTCGCCACCGCGCACGGCGGGATCGTCGCGACGGCGTCGCCGGCGGTGAGCCGCCGCTTGAAGCGGATGATCAGCAGCAGGCGGTATCGCACCTCGCAGTCGGCCTCGTGCACCGTGGCGTCGCCGCGCGCGATCGCCACCGCGTCGTTCAGGCGCGCCTGCGCTTTGGCGTAGAGCGCGAGCGCGTCGTCGATCTTGCCGGAATCGCCCGCGTTGGACGCCTGCGCGTGCAGCGCGAGGATCTCGACGAGCGCCGCCTCGTACAGCCAGGGCGAGGACGCGAAGGCGTTGCGCGCCGCCTCGATCGCATCGGCGAAGCGCTCCTCGCGCAGCGCGAGCTGCGCGCGCAGGAGCTCGGGCGGCGCGGTCGACGCGTTCGCGGCGCGGCGCAGCTCTTCGATCGCCGGCGCGCGGAAGCGGCGCACCGCATCGGCGCGCGCGGCGTTGCGCAGCTCGAGCTCGTTGATCGTCGTGGCGCGGGTCAGCGCCTCATCGTAGAAATGCCCGAGGACCTGGCCGCGCGCGTAGTGGACGTCGGGCGTCTCGTAGCGCAGGGCGCGTGCGTGCTCCAGCAGGTCCCACGCCGCGCGATAGTCGCCGAGCACGATGCTGCCGCGCGCGAGGGCATACGCGCCCGGCCCTTCGGCGAGCTTGCCGCTGCCGCGGATCTGCTCGCGGATCCGCTCCATGCGCGGACGGACGAGCGTGCGCAGCGGCACCGCGCGTCCCGGCGGCAGCATCCCGTTGACGCGCGTCAGCAGATCGATCTCCTTCACTTCCATCCCGAAGCGTTGCGCCAGCTCCGCGCGCGCGTCGGCGCGCCAGCGCTCGCGCAGGGCCCACCCTCCCGCGGCCGCGAGCAGCACCAGCGCAGCCGCGATCACGGATGCGACGGCGCGGTGTTTGCGGATGCGCGTGCGCAATCGATAGACGATGCTCGAGCGCCGCGCGACCAGCGGCTCGCCTTCGAGAAAGCGCCGCAGGTCCTCCGCCAGCGCATGCGCCGACGGATAACGCCGCTCGCGATCGCGCTCCATCGCCTTCAGCACGATGGTCTCGAGATCGACCGGAATGGCGCGTTTCAATTTGCGCGGCGGGACGACCTCGTCGGTCTGCAGCCGCGCCAGCGAGTCGATCATGCTGTCGAACTCGAACGCCGCGTGCTCGGTGAGCAGCTCGTAAAGGATGATGCCGAGGTTGTAGACGTCGGTGCGGCGATCGACCTCGTCCGGACGGCCGCGCGCCTGCTCCGGCGACATGTAGCCGAGCGTCCCGGCGATCGAGCCGGCGATGGTCACGCCGGGCGACTGCTGGTCGCGCGCGAGGCCGAAGTCGACGATGAAGGGACGGTACGAGCCGTCCTCGTTTTCCTCGATCAGGATGTTCCCAGGCTTGAGGTCGCGATGGATGAGGCCGCGCCGGTGCGCCGCGTGCACCGCCTCCGCGATCTGGCGCAGGAGGTCGACCTTCGCCTCCAGCGGCAGCAGCGGCGCGATGCGATCGAGCGTCACGCCGTTGATCTCCTGCATGGCGATGTAGCGGCGTCCCGCCACCTCGCCCACTTCGAACACTTTGCAGATCGCGGGGTGATCGACATGCGCCTGCGCGCGCGCCTCGTGCTCGAAGCGCTCGAGCGTTTCGGCGTCGATCCAGGCCAGGAACTTCAGCGCGACTAACCGCCCGAGCCGCGGATCCCATGCTTCGAAGACCTCGCCCATCCCGCCGCTCCCGAGCCGGCGCTTCACGACATAGCGGTCCCACTCGCGGAGATATTCAGGAACGTCCGTGCCGCGCTCGTGCGGAACCGCATCGCCGTCCAACCGTCTGGTTGGCTCGAGGTCGTCCATGGGGTGGTGTTGCGATTATGAACCTCTGTTCGCGGGGGCGAGGACGGCGGCGATGTGCGGACGGGCCCAGAAGCTGGCGCGGCTCGGCGGCATGGAGAGCATCACGCGATGCGCGTCGGCGGGGGTCAGGCCCTTGCGCCGCAGCTCGCGTCGCGCGCTGAATTCGAGGATCGGGAGCAACACGATCATGAGCCCGAGGCCGACCACGACCTTCAGCACGAAGGCCTCGGGATGGCGCACGAAATTCGGGAACGGTGCGGTGAAGAGCACGACCGCGTAGATGACGAACGCCGGAATCCACGCGCGGACGCGGCGCGCGGCGGCCGGCATCCGATCCCACACGTTGCCGCGGCGGCGGAGCGCGCGCGGATACCAGAACGGCCACCACGCCGGCTCGCGCCACATCGTCTGCTGCGCGAGGCCGAGCGCGAAGCCGTCCAACCGCAGACGCACGAGGACGAAGACGTACGCGATGACGATCACGCCCGCGTTCAGTGCCAGCGCGAACCACGGTGCGTGCAGCAAGCGGATGATCAGCAGGAGCAGGATCGCGACCGCGACGCCGGTGATGCCGTGCGATTCGACCGCCTGCAGCGCATCCGGCAGCGCGCCTTCTTCCGGCGCGCCGAGCGCGATCTGCAGCGAGCGCGCATCGGGCCAGCGCTTGTCCGGGTCCTTCGCCAGGCAGCGCTCGACGAGCTGCGCCGTCGCGTCCGAGACCGACCGCAGCGGCGGCGGCTCCTGCGTCCTCTGCTTGGCCAGCACGTCCGCGACGCTCGCGCCTTCGAACGGCAGGTGTCCGCTCAACATCACGTACGCGAGCACGCCGAGCGAGTAGAGGTCGCTGCGGCCGTCGACGTCGCCGCGACCCGACGCCTGCTCCGGCGACATGTAGTGCGGCGTGCCGACGATGTGCGTCGTGACCTCGCCGTGTCCCGTCCCCTTCGCCACGCCGAAGTCGGTGAGCATGGCGCGTCCCGACTCGTCGTCGATCAGCACGTTGTCCGGCTTGATGTCGCGATGCACGACGCCTTGCCGGTGTGCGTGATCGAGCGCGCCGGCGAGCTCCGCCAGCACGCGGCGCGATTCTTCCTCCGACAGTTTTCCCTCGCGCCGCAGTCGCTCGGCCAGCGACTCGCCGCGCACGTAGCCCATGACGAAGTACGGCATCCCCGCGACTTCGCCGTACGCGTGCAGCGGCACGATGTTCGGATGCGAGAGCCGCGCGGCGGTGCGCGCCTCGCCGCGGAAGCGGTCGTGCATCTCACGCGCGTCCGTGCGCACGACCTTTACCGCCACTTCGCGATCGAGCGCGAGATCGCGCGCCAGGTAGACCGCACCCATCCCGCCCTGCCCGAGGAGGCGGACGATGCGGTACTGGCCCTGGAGCTCCGATTCGAGCGCGGGACGGAGCGGATCGCCCTCCGCCGGCATCAGGCTTTGCTTCAACAGACAGGCGGGGCAGAGTCCGTGCGGATCGTCCGTGGCGATCGCGGCACCGCAGTTCGGGCAGGTGTTGCGTTGCATGTGAGCTCCTCCTGCCTCTCTCTTAAGGATCGCCGGCCGATGGTTACAGCACCTCGAGCAGATGGCGGATCTCGTCCTCGATCTCCGCGTCGGCGGCGACCGTGCCGGCGACGCGCGCGCGCAAGGCATCGCGATAACGGCGGCGCAGTCGATGGACCGCGACTTTCACCGCGCCGGCGGTCATGCCGAGATCGATCGCGGCGTCGGTGTAGGTCGAGTCGTCGTCGCCGGTGAGAAACGCGCGCAGGCGATCGAACAGCCGCTCGTTGCCCGACGCCGCGTAGTCGTCGCGCAGCTCGTCGAGCACCGAGCCGAGAAGCGTGAGGCACCACTGCCGGTCGTAGACGCGCTCCGGTGTTTCGTCGTGCGAGAGCGCGCGGGCGTAACGCTCTTCCGCGACCGCGACGTCGATCGGCAACAGCACGTTCGCGCCGCCCCGCTTCTGCGCCTGCGCGCGATCGTGCTCGTTGGCGAGGTAGTGCTGACACGCGGTGAGGAGGAACGAGCGGAAGCGTCCGCGCGTGCGATCGGCGTCGCCGAGGTCCTCCTTCTCGATCAGCCGCGTGAAGAAGCCCTGCGTCAGGTCCTGCGCGTCCTCGGGTGAATGACCCTGGCGCCGCACGAACGCGAAGACCGGGTACCAGTACATCGCACAGAGCCGCGCCAGCGCCTCGCCGGCGCGCGTGTCGTCCTTCGCGGCGGCGATGACGAGGCTCCACTCGGTGGTGGGGAGCATGGTGGTTGAAGGTTAGCGCCGGCTGCGCATGTCGGCCCGCAATTCCTCGAGCCGCGCCACCTCGTCCGGCGGAATCAATTCATTCGATCCCATCGAACGCCGGATGTAATCGATGCGCGCCACGTGCTCGAGCGTCTCCATCAGATATCCCGCCTGTTCGATGTCCCGCGCGAAACAGACCGCACCGTGAAAGCGAAGCAGCACCGCATCGTGATGCGTGACGAACGGCTCGACGCTCCGCGCCAGCTCCTCCGCCGTCGGCATCGCGTACGACGCCACCGGCACGCGTCCGAGCGCGAGGATCGCCTCGGAAAGAATCGGCTGATCGAGCGCCATGCCGGCCACGGCGTACGCGGTCGCGTACGGCGGATGCGCATGCACGATGGCGCGGACGTCGGGCCGCTTCGCGTAGATCAGGCGATGCAGCGCGATCTCCGATGACGGCTTTCCCGAGCGCGCCGAGCCGTCGCGAAACAGGCGCACGATCTTGTCCGGCTCCAGCTCGCCCTTGCACGAGCCGCTCGGCGTGATGAGCGTCCCGCCATCGTCGAGCAGCGCGGAGATGTTGCCGTCGGTCGAGGTGAGAATCCCCTTCTGATCGAGGCGGCGCGCGACGCGGACGATCGCCTGCTTGAGCTGGTATTCGGTCATGGAGCGAAATCCTATCGGATGGCCGGGCCGCGCGTTATTCTGGTTTCCCCTCTTCCCATGCAGCTCAAAGAGCTCTTCGAGGCGAACCTCGGTACGATCGAGCGCGTAATCGCGATCGTCTGCCGCCGCGGGCGTTTGTTCGGAGCGGACGCCGAGGACTTCGCGTCGGAAGCAAAACTGGCGCTGATCGAGAACGATTACGCGGTCCTCGCGAAGTACGAGGGACGTTCCTCGCTCGACACGTTTCTCACCGTCGTCATCCAGCGCCTGCTCGCCGATTCGCGGACGAAGTCGAAGGGGAGATGGCATGCCTCGACCGAGGCGACGAGGATCGGACCGGCGGCGGTGCTGATCGAGACGCTGATGCGCCGCGACGGACGCTCGCTCGATGAGGCGATGCCGCACATCAGCGCCGCGCATCCGGATCTGACGCGCGAGGCGGTGATGGAGATCCTCGATCGACTGCCGGGACGCACGGGACGTCCGCGCGCGGTCGACCTCGAGGCGATCGCGCATGTGATCGTCGCGCGTGAGTCGGCCGATGCGGGAGCCGAGGCGGTCGATCGCCGGCGCATCTCGACGAAAGCGGGAAGCACGGTGCGCGATGTGCTCGGCGCGCTGCCGATGGAAGATCGGATGCTCATCCGCCTCCGATTCGCGTCCGACATGAGCATCGCCGACATCTCGCGGATGATGCAGCTGCCGCAGCGTCCGCTCTATCGGCGCCTCGATTCGCTCCTCGGGCAATTGCGCGGCGCGCTCACCGCGGCGGGCATCAACGGCGCGGCGGCGGAGGAGCTCGTAGGCCGCAATGACGAGGGAGAGATGGATTTCGGACTGATGAACGGGAAAAACGACGCGCCTCGTCGGTCCATTGATCGGGAGGAAGTGTGACGACATGTCCCGACGCCGAAGTCCTTGCCGCCTTTGCGGAGGGACGTCTCTCCCGCGATGAGGCGGCGGGGGTGCTCGCTCACATCGACGAGTGCGATGACTGTATGGCTACGCTGGAAGCACTGAACGAGACGATCGCGACGCGAAATGTCGTGGTGATGAAGCCGCGCCGCACGTGGTGGCTCGCGGCAGCCGCCGCGGTGGCGATCGGCATCGCGGCGTTGTTCGTTGTCCGTGAGCAGCGGTCGCCGATGACGCGGCTGATCGCGCTCACGCCGGCGAACGCGCGTCCGGTCGAAGCGCGGCTCTCCGGCGGATTTCCGTGGGCGTCGTATCGCGGACCGATGCGCGCGGACGACGCCGCGACCGATCCGCAGAAGATGCGGCTGATCGGCACGGCGGGCGACATCGTCGCCGCGGCGGATCGCGACAAATCGGCCGAGGCGCAGAAGGCGGCGGGCGTGGCGCTGCTCGTCATCGACCAGCCGCTGCCGGCGATCGAGCGTTTGCGCGCGGCGGTGCAGGCGTCGCCGAACGACGCGGCGGCGTGGAGCGATCTCGCCGCGGCGCAGTACTCGGCGGCACTGCGCATGAACCGTCCGTCGCTGCTGCCGGAGGCGCTGGTGTCGGCCGATCGCGCGCTGCGGCTTGACGCGCGGAACGCCGAGGCGCGCTTCAATCGCGCGCTGATCCTCGAGCGGATCGGGTTGCTGCAGGAGGCGCGGGCGGCGTGGACGCGGTATCTCGAAGTGGATGCGACGTCGCAGTGGGCGGTCGAGGCGCGCGAGCGATTGGCGAAGCTCGAGGCGTCGTCATCGTCGTCAAATTCACAGAAGTTGCGCACCTTTGCCGAGGCCGAGACGCTCGCGCGTTGGGCCGAGGCGTTCCAGCACGGCGATGCGGAGACGGCGGAACGCGAGCTGAGCACCGCGCGCGAGGCCGGCGATTCGCTGGTGCGGACGAGCGGCGAGTCGCTGTTGCGCGAGGCAGTGCGCGCGATCGATGAATCATCCGCGCGGACCACGCTGGCAGACGCGCATCTCACCTATCGCCGCGGACGGATCGCGTACAGCAAACGCCAGCTCGAGCCCGCGCTCGCCGATCTCACCCGCGCCGCGACGCTGTTCGGAAAGAGTCCGATGGCGCTCGTCGCGCGCTACTACGCGGCGAGTGTCCGCTTCGACCGGAACGAGGTCGCGGCCGCGCGCGCGGAGCTGCAGCAGCTCCTGAGCGAGGCCGACGCGCATCCGCAATTCATCGCCCTCGGCGCGCAGGTGCGCTGGGAGCTCGCGTTGCCGCTGATCGTCGACGCCGACTGGAGCGGCGCGCTGCCGCTGCTCGAACAATCGCGCGCCGCGTTCGCGAAACTCGACGAACGCAATCACCTCGGCTTCCTCGAGTCGCTCCTCGCCGACTCGCTCTTCTCTCTCGGCCATCTCGATGAAGCATGGGCCGCGCGCAGCCGCGCCTTCGCCCTCCTCAGCGCCGACGGCGGCGGCGATCGCCTGCCGGTCAGCGTCACCGCGGCCGCGCGCCTCGAGGTCCGGAACGGACGGCTGGCCAATGCGCGCGCGCTCCTCGACGCCGCGCACGACGCCGGAGTCGCGGCGAAGGATGCGGCGATCGGCGCCGACCTGCTGGTCCACTCCGCGCTGGTGAACGTGGCGATGAACGAGGGCGAGGAAGCGAATCGGACGCTGCGCGAGGCGACCGCGATCGTCGACCGCATCGCCGATCCGACGGCGCGCGAGCTGGCGCGGACGCACCTCGACTTCGCAGGCGGCGCGGTGCTGCTGAAGTCCGATCCGGCCCGGGCGAAGGAGATGCTCACGCGGGCCATCGACGGCTATCGCGCCGGCGACCGGATGATGCTGCTGCCGGAGTGCTACCTGCTCCGCTCGCGTGCGTCGTTGCACGCGGGTCAGAACGAAGCGGCGGCGGCCGACCTGGAGAGCGGCATCGAGGTGCTGGAGCGCTCGCGCGTCCGCACCGGCGCGGTCGTCGGCACCGGCGTGCTCAACGCCGGCGTCGCGCTGTTCGAGGATGCGGTCCGCCTCAGCGCCGATCGCGGCGATCTCGAGCGCGCCTTCGCGTACGCCGAGCGCTCGCGCGCGCAGCTGATGTTCGACGACAGCGCGCCGCGCATCAGCGTGCGCGAGCTGCAGCAGGCGCTCGCGAACAGCGACACGGCGGTGCTGGAAGTGGTCGCGCTGCCGGAGGAGGTCGTCGCCATCTGCGTGACCTCGCGCGACGCGGCGATGGCGAAGAGTCGGGTTGATTTCAACGAATCGGGCCTGTACGACGCGCTCATCCGGCCGTTCGATCCGCTGCTCGCGGGCTCGCGGCAATTGATCGTCGTCGCCGACCGCGCATTGCAGGCGGTCCCGTTCGCGGCGTTGTACGACTCGTCGGCGAAGCGCTATCTCGTCGAGCGTCTCGCGGTGTCGACGGCGATGAGCGCGGGGACGCTGCGGCCGATGCAGCACGGCGCGGCGAGCGCGCTTCTGGCGGTCGCGCTGCCGTCGGGCGAATCGAACGCCGGGCTGCCGGAGACATCGCGCGAGATCGGCGAGGTGAGCGCGCTCTACGCGAGCGCGGTGACGATCGCGCCGGAGCGCGCGACGTTCGCCGCCTTCGCCGATGCCGCGCCGAACGCGAACGTGATCCACATCGCGGGACACACGCAGCGGCAATCCGACGACGCCGGCACGGCGCTCCTCTTCGCGCACGACCGCGTGACGTGGAGCTCGATCGCGCTGCGCCGCCTGCCGCGCATGCCGGTGGTGATCCTCGCGGCCTGCGAGACCCTCCGCCAGCAGGCCCGGGCCATGACCCTCGGCGACGGCTTCCTCGCCGCCGGCGCCGCCGACGTGATCGGAACGCTCACGCCGATCGCCGACGCCGACGCGCGCGATCTCTTCCAGTCGATCCATCGCCATCTCGCCGCCGGCGACGTTCCCGCGCAGGCGGTGCGCGCCGCGCAGCTGGAAGCGCTTTCCCGCCATTCGGAGTCGTGGCGCGCCGTCGCCTCGCTCACGCGCTGCATCAACACGAACGCAAAAAGGAGCTGATCATGAGTCTCACCGTTCACTTCAACGGCATCTGCTCGCACATCCCCGGGACCGGAGGCATGCATCGCGTCATCCTGGTGCGCGCCGACAACGGCGCGAACATCAACGACGCGCCGCTCCCGCCACACATCCCGATTCTGAGGATCAAACCGTCCGACATCGAGGGGATCGAGGGAAACATGGACGGCCTGCTGCAGGTACAGGCGGGAGCGTGGCGCTTGTGCGGCGTGCAACTGACGCTGGAGGGACTGGCGACGCCGCAGGCCATGAGTTACGACGAGAGCTTCGAGAAAATCCCGCACATGAAGATGCCGGATGACGACATGGTGCCGGCATTGTCGACGGAGGTGACGGACAAGGAGCAGGCGGCGTGCTATGTCGATCTGTTCGCCGGGAAGATGTACTCGCAGCCGGACCACGACGCGATCATGGGACGGCTCGAGGTCGAGACGGCCGGCGCGCCGACCCTGGTCGTCAAATGTTTCTGGAACCAGAGCACGACGAGGATCCGTCTCCGCGACGGCGCCGTGATCCACGTCGAGCATACCGGCGCGCAGGACGGCGATTCGGAAAAGGACTTCCTCTTCCACTATCGCGTCTTCGACTGGGTCCATCGCGACGCATACGTCCCGCCGAAGCCGAAGCGGTCGGCCAATGGGAACGCGGGCAGCTTCAGCATCGGCTGCTCGAATTCACAATACCCGTGAGGAAAACGCTGCTCGCCATCGTCGCGCTCTTGTGCGCGTGCACGAATTACGAGGTCTGCTTCACCGCGAATCGCTGCTCGAACGAGATTCCGGCAGCGATTCGCGATGACCCGCGCGCCTTGCACGATCTCATTGTCGATGCGCGCATGCGGCGCTTTCCGCCGCAATGCACGTCATGCGAGGCGGGCTCCGCGTGCGAGACCTGCGAGCGCCTGATGATCGCCGGCATGCGCCGCCTCGCGGCGATTCAATCCGAAGACGCCGCCATTCAGGCCGCCGCGCTCGTCCTCGATAAGAAGCTCGAATGGGACGGCGGCCCCGCGCTGCTCCTCGCCCACGCCGTTGCCGGTATGGGCGAGCGCGTCGTGCCGTATCTGGAGCCGCATAAGAAGGAGTCGCGGCTCGCGGAGATCATTCTCCAGTGCATCGCGCAGAAGCATCCGTGCATTTGAGCGACCAGACGCTCCAGTGACGGGAGCGCCCTTTCGGAATTTCGCACTGCCATCCGCGTCCGGTCAGTTCGCGTGAGAGCAGTGATCGGAAGGACGCGTGCGTGACTGCGAGCACGGTTCCATGACGCGCTGCAAGATCGCTCAGCCATTGTGCCGCCTTTTGTACGCGCTGCAGTTCGGCCGGCGATACATGGGTAGTGTGTCAATTTGAGCGAAAGGCACGCGGCGCCGTGCTCGCGACGATGATGCCGCTGCCGCGCGCAAGATCCTTCAATGCAGCGGGCGGCTGATCCCGTTCATCGATCCCCGCGGCCTCGTACGCTTCGCGCCAACGGCGAAACCCCGCAAGGTCGAGGAAGCCGCGATGTACGTGCGCGGAGCGGGCGTGTCTGACCAGGAGAATCGTCTGTTCCATCCGCGACCGGACTCAAGTGCTCAGTGAGGACTTCAACTTCGCGTATCCCGCCACGAAGACGGCGACGGCAATCCCGAATTTCCCGACGCGGATCCACAGGTACCGCGAGGTCCTTCCGTTGTCGAGCGAGCCGGTGGCGTCAGCGGGCCTTTCCTTGACCTCGGCTGCCAGTCGATCGAGATCGCTGGTCGTGCGGTCGTCGTACCAATGCCACGCGCCGAACGCACAAACCGCGAGCACGACCATGATGATCAACGCGCGCGTGCCCGATGATTTCTGCGGCGGTGCGGCGACAGCCTGTTGCTGTCTGGCCTGCGTCTGCCGGCGCAGATAAGCACGATCGACCGCCTCCGCCGCTTTTGACAGCATCACGCCGCAGTTGCGACATTCCGAATCGCCCGCTGTCACCGCTGATCCGCACTTTGGACAGTCCATACCTTCCTTCAAGCGGGTACTCCACTGAGCCGCCGCCGCATTACATCCTGCCGAATGATCCAGACGCACAACAACGCCGCCAGCGTGCCGGGCAGCAAAAAGAAGACGCTGTCGCCGACCGTGCTCACTTGAAACCACAACAGAACATAGACGGCGCTGTAAATGTCGAACACGAGCACGAGTAGTGAGGCAATGGGCCGCCACCTGTCGCTGAAACCGCAGCCGGCGATCAGGGCAATCATGAGCAATACGCCGAGCCCACCCCAGCCGATCATCAGATTGAGCGTGTCGAACGCGCTGCTCAGGAAACCGGAGAAGGTGCCCGTGGCGGTAACATGATCGAGCAGCGCGGCGGCCGCGAAGATCAGCGCCTGCGGAATGAGCAGCACCATCGCCAGCAAATGAGCCAGGGTACGCATCGGGGTCAGTGTAAGGCATGCATGATGATGATCATCTGCCTGATGATCGTCATTGCAGCGCCGGTATCCGGCGGCGAATCGGTTCTTGCTCTGCAGGAAGCATCCGGCCACATGATCCAGGTGACGGAGACCGTCATTTATTCAGATGGGACGGTAACGCGTGAGATCACCGATTACACGCAGGACGCGGACAGGTTCCTGAAGCGAATATCGTGGCATCTGTCTGCGCAGAACGCGGCCGCGGTGCGGCGTTTGATGCCGCGGATCGCGGCGCTTCCCGAGCATGTCAGCGAGGAAGGTCGACTCCGCCTCGATCCTTCCTGGCGAAGCTTCGAATTCATGCTCGATGGCCGTCGCTGCGATTCCGCGTTTGAGAGCTACACGGACGAATCGCTCGCCACCCCGCGCACGGCGCAATTCACGGACCTCTGGCGTGAAGTACTGGCGATCGTCGAGCGTGACATGGAGCCGTGAACGCTCAGACCGCAACCGCGTCGACATACGCCATCGGAATCGTCAGCCGGATCTCGCCATTGAGCCGCTCGAGCAATTTCGCGAATACCGCGCGCTCGTTCCCGGCCGCGACCTTCTTCCACGCATCGAGAAATCCGAGCTTGATGAAATGGTGATTGAACAGCGCGTCGCCATTTGCGAAGCGCATGACGCCTTCACGCTCGACGACACGGCGTACCGCGAATTGATGCTGCTCCAGCAGTTGCCGCACGCCGGCGACTGTCGCCCGATGCTCGACATGCTCCTGTAATCGCGTCCGCTCTTCATCCGTCTCCAGTACCTCGGCGAACACGGCATAGAGCTCACGCATGTGGCCCTGCAGGTTGGTGGTCAGGGCGATCGTGCCGCCTGGCCGGATCACGCGTCGGCATTCGCGGATCGCGCCGTCGCGGTCGTCGAAATTGTTCACGCCGAGGTTGGAGACGATCAGGTCGAAACGCGCGTCGGGAAACGGCATCGAGGTAGCGCTGGCCTCGTGGATCGTGACGTTCGGAGTGGCGCGTGCGGCGACTTTCTCGCGAGCGCGTTGCAGCGCGGGGGCCCACACGTCGATGCCATGAACCTCGGACGCGGCGCCGAGGCGCTCGGCGAGCTCGATGAGCGGGAAGCCGGTGCCGCAGCCGACGTCGAGCGCTGCGCCGACGTTCGCCAGTGGCACTTCTTCCAGCAACAGCAGGCCGAACATCGACGACCAGAGCGGCAGCTCGTCGTACGCGGTCAGAATCGCGGGAGAGGAAAAGTCGGGCGTGAAATCGAGAAATGCGAGCGGCTGCATGCGCGTGAATGGTACGCGCATGCAGCCGTATTGCAGGACTCACGCGTTGATGTTCTTGACGATCTTGACGAAGAGCGCCTGATTGGCGGCGACGACGCGCGTGGCGTCGGTGATGTGCTTCGTTTTCAGGCCTGCGCCGGTGCCGTTCACGACCTGTCCCGCCTTCGTGCCGGAGACCCAGATGCGCGGCATGTCGCCCGCCGGTGGAGTGGGGGTGGCGTAGAGATAGATGTAGTGACCGCCGCCGTCGGTTCCGTGATAGCTGCCGTGCATGTTGAAGTTGAAGTCGGTGGTCTGCCACGTCCTCACGGCGCGGACTTCAGCCGCGCTCAGGCCGCAGCCGCCGTTACGAGTGGTTTTCGTCAGATTGGCTTCGTCACTGACAAATTGAAAGTTCATGATCTGCTCCTTGTCGTGTCATCAGTTCTTCGAATAGCGCGTGCCACTGTTCCGCGATGCGATCCCAGCGATACCGCGGATTGGTGATGCGGTCATACGCGGCACGGGCGCGCGATTGTCTGTAATGGGGATCGGCATAAAGCCGTTCCAGGCATTGAGCGAGGTCGGCGGGATCGATGATGCCGCCCTCGTAAAACGGGTCTCTGTAATCGTCGACCGGCTCGAGGAAATCGGCCGCGCCCTCCCAGATCTCGGCACATGCACTATGACGCGGCACGACCTGCGCCGCGCCGGTCGCCGCGTGCTCGCAGGCGATCAAACCCCAGCCCTCGCCGATCGCGGTGTTCACGCCGACGTCGCACGCGTTGTAGATCTCGTTCAATGACCACGTAGTCGAATCGGGATGTTCGTCGCTTTCATGCGTGAAGATCAGGCGATCGGCGATGCCGAGGACGCGGGCTTCGCGCATGATGTCGACGCCGATGTCATTGAGGCCGCAATGCAGGTAGAGGCGGACGTTCGTCGGTTTGCCGGCGGCGAATTGTGCGAATCCCTGCATTGTGAGGTCGAGACGCTTGCGCGGCTGATTGCGATTGGCATTGAGCACGATGAAGCCGTCGTGCGGTTTGCGCGCGGGATAAAACTCGCTGGTGTCGATTCCGTGCGGGATGACGCGCACTGAGCGATGTGGATCGCCTTTGCGGATGATGCCGCGCGCGAATTCGGTGAAGACGACCAGTTCATCGAGCGGGGCGAGCGACGCCAGGTGTGCCGGGTCGGCGATCGGTCCGTCGATCGGACAATAGCCGATGACGGGACAGCGATGTTCGGCGCGCGCGATCCGCTCGTGATAGCGCTCAATGATCCAGAAATCGTTGTACAGCAGCACGGCGTCGGGGCGCAGCTCGTCCATCAGGGCCGTCAATCGCAGCTCCGCGAAGCGATCGTAAGAGAGCGGATTGCCGTGCAGTGTAAAGCGGGCATCGACGGGACAGTCGTCGAAACAATCGATGCCCAGCACGTGCACGTCGTAATACGCGCTCAAGGAGCCGGCGATCGCTCGCGTGATGCGGGCAAGCCCCGTTTTCTGCGAGGCCTGCCCGACGATCAGGATTGTGGATTGGGTGTGCATGGCGCGGCGCGGCTCGGCTCAGCGACGGAGTCCCTGTTCGCGGATGAAGAGGAGCGACGTGCTGTTGACCTTCTTCACCTCGCGCGTCGGATCGATGGTGAATTCTTCCTTGGCATTGAGCGAGCCGCCTTTGCGGCCGGCGAGCGTGTAGCAGACGATGCCGTTGGCGATCGTCGTCGCGCCGATGTACTTGTGCCACGCGGTCAGGTTTGCGCCGCACTCCGACAGCCAGCCGGCCAGTTCCGGCGACGGGTATTGCACCGGGCTGACGCCGAAGATGGAGACGGCGGTGAAGTAATCGGTCTGCGGGACGCGCCTGATGTCGGCCACGGCGTCGGCGTACATCTTCGGGACCGTTGCCACCGTGCCGTAATAGACCTTGTTCGCGATCGACTTGCAGCTCTTCGGATCGAACAGCACGATCTGCATGCCGCAGATGTCGCGATCGGTCCGCGGCGGCGCGGGCACCGGCGGGCGGACGATCCCTTCCGGCCCTTCGATCGTCGGATAGGCGATGTACTGCTGGCTCGGGGTCTGGGGATTGAAGTCGCGGTCGGCGCGGACGATGAGGCCGCCCTTGAGATAGTCGACCAGCGCGGCCTTCACCGCTTCGCTCTTGTTTTCGTCGCTCGTGCCGACGAGAGCGGAGATGGGACGGAGATTGAAGCCCGCCAGGCCCGGCTTGTTGATCAGCGACTTGCTCCAGTTGGAGAAGCTGTCGCCCTTCCATTCCTTGTAGCTCGGCGCGAGGCCGTCGAGCTCATTGTCGCCGCCCTGCGTGCTGAGACTGACGGTGCGGCTGTTCGCCCAGGTCTTGTCGACCTTTTCCCACGCCGCCGACGCGTCGGACTTCACCTTGCCGAAGAGGCCCTTGTACTCGAGGTCGAGGTTCATCTGCACCTTGCTCTCGTCGAGGGTGGTCGATTTCTCGATGGCCACGTAGTAGTACAGGCTTCCGCCGAGCTTCACCTGGTGCACGTAGTGCGTGCCGTACTTGGAGAAGAAGGTGAAGAACTTCTTCTGCGTCGCGTCTGTATAGCTGTCGGGCAGCCTGGAGAGATCGGACGCGAATTGCGGCGTGAGCCAGCTCTCGCCCTGTTCCTTGAGCTTGAGGTTGTACGACTGTTCGGTGGCCTCGACGAGCGCGTAGTAATAGCTCTTGTCGGTTTTCGCCAGGTGCGAATACGACATGTCGAAGTGGCCCTTGAAGCCGAAGCCGGAGCCGGTGATGCCCGCCTTGCCGGAGAAGTGATCCTGCACCTGCTGGCGGGTGGAGAAGACGCGGCTCGAGCCTTCGCTCTTCTTGATCGCCTCGGTGCCGATGTTCTGCGGCACGGAGTACGTCGTCGTGCCGAGGGTCATCGTCCGCGCGTCGGGCGCCCCCTCCTTGAAGATCTGTTCAGTGGTCGAGCTCTCGTGATAGCGCTTGGTGACGTCGAAACCGAATCCAAGAGTGTCTGCACCAGGAATTGTGTCCATGCGTTTGTCTCCCTTTCTCTTTCGTTGTTTTCGGAGCAACGAAAGCGATGGACTGACGAACGTTTCGGTTTTTCCATCGCGCAGGCGAAAATGTGGATGTGACGCAAGCGCCCAATGGAATCGTGACGTTGATGTTCACCGACATCGTCGGCTCGACGGCATTGCGCGACACGCTCGTCGCGGAGCACGGCGACGGCGAAGGGAACCGGCGTTACCGCGAGCAGTTTCTCGATCCGCACGACGCGCAGATCCGCGCCCTCCTCGAGAAGCATCGCGGCTTCGAGGTGAAGACGATCGGCGACGCGTTCATGGTCGCGTTCGCGCAACCAGAAGATGCGGTCGTGTGCGCCGCTGAGATTCAGCGCAGCCTGCGCGACGAGCCGATCGGCATCGCCGTGCGCATCGGCATGCACACCGGTATGGCGACCTACAAGAGCCACGACTACGACGGCCACGCGGTGAACATCGCGGCGCGCGTCGAAGGTCTGTTGAAGGGCGGCGGGAGGATTTACTGCTCGGGCGAGACCGCGGCGCTGGCGAAGAACGCGCCCGGCGTTCGTTTTCACAGCTACGGACCGTATGTGCTGAAGGGAATCTCCGCGAGGGTCGAGATCTTCGAGGCGCTCTGGGACGAGACGATCGAGCCCGCGCCGCCGCCGCGTCAGGAGCCGATGCCGTATCCGTGGCTCACGCAGTGGGTCGGACGGGAACAGCAGATGACGATGCTCGAAGAGGCGTTGCGGCGAAACAAGCTGGTGACGCTGCACGGCACCGGCGGCGTCGGCAAGACGCGCACGGCGGTTGAGACGCTGCTCGCGCGCGGCAGTGGCCTGCCGCGCGACCTCGTGTTCGTGACACTGGAAAACGCCGGTGCCCTCCTCGGCGCAATCCACACCGCGCTCGGCATCACCGAGGCCGACGCCCCCGATTTCCCCACTCTCAGCCGGCAGCTCCACGGCGGCGACCGCCTGCTCATCCTCGACAACTTCGAGTCGGTGATGAAGGACGCCGCCGCGGTGCCCGGCCTGGCCGCGACTCCTGGAGTCCGCGTCCTGGTCACGAGCCAGGAAATCCTCGGCGTGCCGGGAGAGTCCGTCGTCGAGCTCCAGCCGATGGAAATGCAGGAAAGCCATGACCTCTTCATCAGCCTCGCCCAACAGCGCGACGCGAACTGGCAGCCCGACGATGACGACGCGATGCGCGAAGTGCTTCAAGCGACCGACGGCCTTCCCTACCTGATCGAGATCGTGACCGCGGTCGTTACCAAGCGGAGGCTGCGGGATCTGGCGACCGAGCTGAAGACACGCCTGACCGAGGTTCGCGGGCGACCGCTCAAGGTGCAGCACGCCAGCGTGCAGGCGTGTCTGGAGTGGGCGTTCGGGCGTCTTGCGGCCGATGAGCGTGCCGCGATGCCGCGCCTGGCGATCTTCGCCGGCGGATTCGCCGCGGAGGCGGCGAAGGAGATTGCGGAGACGCCGCTGGCGAGTCTCGATGTTCTCGTCGATGCGTCGCTTCTGCGGTTCGATCGAGAGAGCGGGCGCTACTCAATGCTCCCCACAACGCGTCAGGTCGCGCTTGGGACGCTGGCTGCGAATGATCGGGAGCGTCTGAGCGAGTTGCACGCGCGGTGGTTTGTCGAACGTCTCGACCGCGCGGACGATGTATTGCGGGCAAAGGGAGGCGAAGCGCAGAGGGAGGCTCGCCGGTGGATCACGGCGGAGTTCGATAATGTGATGCAGGCCGTTGCATGGGCGGAAGAGAAAGAGACGGCTCTCTTCGAAGATGCGGTGGCGGCTTTATCAATCTATTTGGAGCAGACGGGTCGCTTCTCTGAAAGAGTGCGTCTTGATGAGGAGTGGCTTCGCCGGCTGGATCCCGAATCGAATCCAAAGGCGTGGGCGGGGACGCAGAACAATCTCGGGAACGCTTACCGCGGTCTTTTGACCGGCGATCGAGGGAAGAACGTGGCGAAGGCGGTCGCCTGTTTCACTGCGTCGCTGCAGGTCAGAACTGAGCGGGACTTGCCCGTTCAATGGGCAATGACGCAGAACAATCTGGGGGCCGCATATTGCGATCTTACGATCGGCGATCGAGGGGAGAACTTGGAGAGGGCAATCGCGTGCTTCGAGGCGGCTCTGCGGATCAGGACCGAGGAGGACTTCCCGTTTCAATGGGCGATGACGCAGAACAATCTTGGGGCCGCATATTGCGATCTTACGATCGGCGATCGAGGAGAGAACTTGGAGAGGGCAATCGCGTGCTTCGAGGCGGCTCTGCGGGTCAGGACCGAGGAGGACTTCCCGGTTCAATGGGCGATGACGCAGAACAATCTCGGGACCGCATATTGCGATCTTCCCATCGGCGACCGAGGAGAGAACGTGGCGAAGGGGATCGCGTGTTTCGATGCGGCGTTGCGGGTCTACAACGAGCGGGATTTCCCAGTTGACTGGGCGATGACCATGGAGAATCTTGCAATCGCCTGCAGCCATTTCCCAACCGGCCATCGAGCCGAAAACTTGGAGAAAGCGCTTGCCTGTTACGAGGCGGCGGCGCGCGGATTCTCGGCAGCCGGTCTCACCGAGGAAGCTGAGAGGATCCGGCAACGCGCCGCGACTCTTGCGGCGAAGCCCCCCTAAAAACTCACGCCACCAGACTATTCGCGATCCCGTCCGTCCACGTCCAATTCGCCTTCCCTCTCATGATCTCGTTGTCGTTGTTCTCGTTGAACAGCATCATTCCGCACTTCGTGCCGCTCGACGGCTGCCACGACGCTAGCGCCTCGCACTCCGATAAAGGCGTGAACTGGGTGCCGTCTCCGTAGCCCCAGCCGATACCGATGCAGACCTTCTCCGGCGACATGTTCGCGAGGCTGGCGTAGGCGTTGAACACCGTCTCCTGATCGGCGGTGTCCCAGAAGTAGCCCATGGTGTTCATCCAGTTAATCGAGTCGGCGATCTGCGGGATGATCTCGGCGTCGAAGTTCGAGTCGTAGCCGCCGAGGACCTGCTGGCCGTACGTGTAGCAGGTGTAGGTCAGCAGGGCGTCGGGGCCGATCGCGCCGCGCATGGAGTTGACCAGATTCACCATCGTCGCGACGTATACGCTCGGATCCATTCCCGACTCGGCGTCGATGTCGATGCCGTTCATCCCCCACTGCCCGATCGCCACGTCGTTGACGGTCTGCACGTACGCCGCGATGTCGACGTTGTTCCAGTGAATGGAGCCCGAATCCATCAGCGACATCGACACCTGCGTGCCCTGGCCCTGCAGGTCCTGCGATCAGGAGATCAGCTGTGAGGGCTCATAGTTCTTGCAGAAGATTCAGGTTCTGGATGTTCGAGACGTGGCCCAGCCAGTTTAAGGAGCGTCTTCGATCCAGCGGATATGCGCGGCGAGTGCCGGTGAGGTGAGGACGGCGGAGTAGAACTTCCGGTCGGCGGTGAAGAGGGCGCAGTTCTGCGCGACCGCGAGGGCGAGGTAGAGGCAGTCGTAGACCGTGCGGTCGAGGGCGATGGCAGCTTCGTATGCCGCGGCGAGGAGGGGCCGTGTGGGGGCGAGCTCGAGCTGGAGCTTGTCGAAGGCGGCGAGTATTTCGTTCCCTTCCTGGCGCGAGATCTCGGCGCGTCGCACCTTCTTCCAGACCGCGTTCGCGAGCTCCGCGCCGATGAGGTCGGGCGCCAGGAGGATGAAGTCGCCTTCGAGCAGCCGGACGGCAGGCGTGGAGTGAATCTCCGGCACGTACCATTTGATCGCGACGCTGGCGTCGACGACGATCTTGGTCATCGACGACGGTCTTCAGCGATGAGCGCGGCACTGTCGGAGTGCCGCCGGCCGCTCAGCTTGCGTCGAAGCCGGGCCGCGGCAGCGCGGCTGTCCACCATGTCGACGGATGCCGCTCGCTCGACGATGCTGTGCAGCTCCGCCTGCAGCGAGCGGTTGTTTCGGGCAGCGCGCTCTTTCAGTTTCATGATCGTCCGTTCGTCGAGATCGCGGATCAGTACGCGCGCCATGCCGTCCCCCTTGCTAGCAATATGCTAGCATTTCGCGATGACGCCCATTCGCTGGACCACGGCAGTTCGCCTCGCCGCCATTTTCCTCGCCGCCCACACCGCGTTCGGCCTGATTGCGCCTGGCTCGAAACCTCGCGTCTTGCGGAAACTGACCGTAAATCGCATCGGAACCGGGCAGGGCACTGTGACGGCAAGCCAGCCCTACGTGCTCAATGACTCGACCGCTTCGGTGCCCGAGGGGAGCGTCGTGACTCTGACGGCGACCGCGCCGGTCGGTCAGGCATTCCGCGGGTGGACTGGAGACTGCGTCGGTGCAACGCAAACGTGCAAAGTGACGATGAGCGCCGACCGGACGGTGAATGCTCAATTCGAACCGGCGATCAAATGTGGCGTCGATCGCGACGGCGACGGACATCGACCCTTCGGAACCGCGACCGTCTACTCGCTCGACCTGGATTGCACCGACCCCGGTGAGGCCGCGCTCACCGCGCCGGCCGACGATTGTGTCGACACCGACGGCACGATTCATCCCGGTGCCACCGAAGTCGTCGGAGACCACATCGATCAGGACTGCGACGGCCACCCGCAGTAGGATCAGAGCCGATGAAGAGTTGCGAACAGCATCGTCACGAGCATCGTCAACTGCCCTGTCCGTGGCCCGATTGTCCGAACGGTGAAGGCGCGCCCGATCTGTTCGAAGTGCCGCGGCACACCGGCGCCGGCATGATGACGCGCGCGGAAGGGCACTTCGACGTCTCGCCGCGGCCGCGCGCGTTCGAGCGGAAGGGTTGGACCTGCGAGAAATGCGGCGTCTCGGGCTGGGCGTGGGTGGAGGTGGGCGCGGAGCCGCGCATCGACCGCTGTCCGCATCGGCGCACGCCGACGGTCACACCGTTACGGAGGACTTGACCTTCGCGCGCTGCGCAACCGATGCCACGGCGCGGACGAGATCCTTCGGCGCGAACGGTTTCTTCACGTATTCATCGAAGCCCGCGGCAAGGGCCAGCTGACGCTGCAGCGGACCGCCGTATGCGGTCAGGGCGATGGCGGGAATCCGCGACGTCTCATCGCCGCGGGCGCGAACGCGGCGGGCGAGAGAGTGACCGTCCTCCTCCGGCATGGCGATATCGCTGACCAGCAGATCGAACGATTGTTCTGACAACTGATCGACCGCTTCCGCGGCGCTGGCCGCGGTGACCACCGAGGCTCCGGCACTTCGCAGCACCGTGGCGATCATCTTCCGCATCTCCAGCTCGTCATCCACGACCAGGATCCGCATTCCCAGGATCGAGCTCTGCTCGCCGGCGGGGGCCGGGTCGTGCACCGCGCTGATGCGGCCGCACGCCGGAAGGCAGACTGTGAATATGGCGCCCAGGCCATGTCCCTCGCTTTGGGCGCGGACGGTGCCGCCATGCATCTCGACCAGCTGTTTGACGATCGAGAGTCCGAGACCGAGTCCGCCATGCTGGCGGGTGCTCGTGCCTCCCTCCTGGCTGAGGCTCTCGAACACACGGGGCAGGAAATCGCGACCGATCCCCTTGCCGTTGTCTTTCACTTCCACTTTGACGTGTGTGTCGGTCGAGGAGAGGCGCACGTCGATGCTCCCTCCTTCCGGCGTGAATTTCACGGCGTTCGAAAGGATGTTCCAGAAGATCTGCTGGAGCCGCGTGGGATCGCCGGCGACACGCGAGACATCGCGCGCGAACGCCTTCTTCACGCTGATGTTCTTGTTCTCCGCGGCAGGGGTGATGGCGCGGATGGCAAGGAGCAGGGTCGCCGCCACGTCGACCATTTCGCCGGTCAGCTCGAGCTTGCCGGTGAGCAGGCGCGAAACATCGAGCATGTCGTCGATCAGGCGGGACTGCGCCTTGGCGGACTGGCGGATGGAATCGATCGCCTCGCGCTGCGTCTCCGCATCCAGCTCGCCCGTCATCAGAAGCTCGGACCAGCCGAGGATGGAGGTGAGGGGCGTGCGCAGCTCGTGGGAGCTGGTGGCCAGAAACTCGTCCTTCGCGCGGCTGAGAGTTTCGGACTCGGCGTATTGCCGGATGAGATTCGCTTCGATGCTCTTCCGGTCATCGATGTCTGTGCTCGAGCCGACCCAGATCACGATGCCGCCGGTATCGCGCATGGCCGACGCGCGGGTGAGGTGCCAGCGATACACGCCGTCGGCGCGGCGAAACCGGCACTCCTGCTGGAACGGCTCCCCGCTCTCGATCGAGTGCCGCCATTGGCGCGTGACCTCTTCGACCTCGTCGGGGTGCGTGAATAAGGACAGGCCGGCGTTGCAGACGTCCTCGCACTGCAGCCCGGTGAACGCTGCCAGCTGACGGTTGCAGTAATCCAACGTGCCGTCCGGTTCCGCCGTGAAGATCATCAGCGGCATCGACTCGGCGAGAAACCGGAAACGCTCCGCGCTGATGTTGGCGGCCTTCTCTGCCCACTTCCGGTCGGTGATGTCGCGGATGTTGCACTGGATGACCTTCTCGTCGCCCACCATGTAGGAGTTGCTGACGAACTCCACTTCGACCCGCTTTCCCTGCTTCGTTTCCAGCGGCATGTCCTCGTAGCGGATGTAGCCGGTCTTCTGCAATTCGCCCATCGCCGCTTTGCTCTGCTCTTTGTCGCCGAACAGTCCGATCTCCCATAGCTCCTTGCCGATCAATTCGGCGAGCGAATAGCCGAGGAGGTCGATGACGAACGGATTGGCGTCGATGATCTTTCCGCTCTTTTCCTCGAGGATGAGGATCGCATCCTGCGCGGTCTCGAAGAGCCTGCGATAGCGCGCCTCGGAGTCCTTCAATGCATGCGCCGACTGAGCGCGCTCCGTGATGTCGCGGATGTTGCATTGAATGACCCTCTGATCACCCACCGTGTACGTGTTGCTCACGAATTCGACGTCGATGCGTTTTCCGTCCTTCGTCTGCAGCGGCATGTCCTCGTAACGGATGTAGCCGTTCTTCTGGAGCTCTTCCATCGCCGCCTGGCTCTGCGTCTTGTCGTGGAACAGCCCGATCTCCCAGAGCTCCTTCCCGATCAATTCCTCGAGGGAGTAGCCGAGGAGGTCGATCACGAAGGGATTGGCGTCGATGATCTTTCCGCGCCGTTGCTCGGCATCGAGGATCAGGATCGCGTCCTGCGCGGTCTCGAAGAGCCTTCGGTAGCGCTCCTCGGAGGCTGCGAGAGAGGACTGTCCTGATGGCGGACCGTTTGCGGAGATCATGTCGAAGACGCTGCAAGGCGGTATCCACAAGCTGGCGTCATGGCCGCGTCGGCCGCCGCCGGTCCGCGAACGCATACGGCGCCGCGGCTCGTGCGGCTGCGTCCGCATCGACCAGACCGCATCCGTAGATCTCGTCGCATCCCGGTTCGCCGAGGTCGTGAGCGGTGGCGCTCAGGATGGCGATGACTTCGCTTGCAGTGAGGTCGGGACGAAGGGCGCGAATGAGGGCCGCCACTCCGGCGACGAGCGGCGCGGAGAGCGACGTGCCGTCCGAGGCGTCGTAGTCGGCGGTGTACGAATCGATCGTCAGCGAGCCGCCTTGTTTGCGGATCCGCTCTCCCGCGCTCGCTGACACGCTGACGACGACCGGCCAGTTGGCGAAGGAGCTGAGAGTTCCTCGCTGCGGCGAGTCCCAGAGCGCGTTGTTGACGTCGATCACGGCGAGCGTCTCATGGGCCATGGCGCTGCGTGCTTTGTCGGTGATGGTGTTGCTGCTCCGTTCGGTCAGCGCGATCTTTCCGGCGGCGGCGGCCTGAAAATCTGCGGGGTTGCCGAGGAGGCAATCGACCCACTCGCCGGCCAGCGGACCTGATTTCGAATTCGCGAACGGGTAGGCGGAAAGGACCGTCGAATCGTCGAGCGTCACGGTCGCCACCCGTCCGCGCCCGCTGTTGATCGTGGAGAGCACATCGACGCCCGGGGCGACGAAGTCGAGCGCGGGACCGGTATTGGAGAACGACGCGATTTTCATCGAGCGATCGACCGCTCCCACCGCCACGACCGAGGCGTAGAGCGCAGGAGAGCGGACGGCGCCGGAATGATTTCCCACGGCCGCGACGACGATGATGCCGGCGCGGCGCACGCGGTCGTAGGCCTCCTCCTCCATCTGCGTCGGGTTCTCGCCGCCGAAGGAGCAATTGAGGATGTCGAGGTCGTGCGCGATCGCCCAGTCGAGGGCGCGGATGACATTGCTGGTCAGCGCGCCGCCGCTCTTCCCGAAGATCTTCAGCGCGTAAAGCGAGACGCCCGGCGCCACGCCGACGACACCGAGCTCGTTGTCCGAGGCGGCGATCAAGCCGGCCATGCGCGTGCCGTGGCCCATCGCGTCGCCCTCCGCTTCCTCCTCCGGGACGGCGTCGTTGTGCACGAAGTCCCAGCCGCCGCGGTAAGCCTTCTGCAGATCGGCATGCCGGACGTCGATGCCGGTATCGATCACGCCGACGCGCACGCCTTCGCCGCGTGTCACCGGCCACACGCGCGGCGCGTTGACCATCGAAACGCCGTACGTGAGCTCCTGCGCGGCGTCGAGGCGGGGGCGCGCGCAGACAAAGCGCTCGCGATCGGGCTCGACGTAACGGACATCCGATCGCCGCGAGAGCGTGAGCGCTTCCGACTCCGTGAGCTCGAGTGCATAGCCGTCGACCGACGCGAAGCGGGTGAAGCCTCGCGCCGCGAGCTCGCGATCGTCGTACGAGAACGGCCTCGGCTTCACGCCGGCCGTTTTCATCGCCACGAGGTAGCGTTGCCGCTCCTCGCCTCGTGCCTGGTGGGTCAGAAGAGCGATCGCCAGCGCGCAGAGAATCAGGTTCTTCATGCTCGTTAGAGGGGGCGCGCGCGAAAGATCCTTCGCGCGGCTTGACAGGGCCTACTACAGACGTAGTAGTATCTCCGTAGAGCGTAGGTATGCGACTGACACGTTACGAACTGGAAATCATGGAAATCCTCTGGCGAATCGGCGAGTCGTCGGTCCGCGAGATCCAGGAGGCGATCGTCGATCGCGCCCGCCCCGCCTACACGACGGTGCAGACGATCGTCAGCCGCCTGGAGGCGAAGGGGGCGGTCAAGCGGACGCGCCAGATCAGCAACGCGTTTCTCTTCCAGGCGGCGATTACCCGGAAGTCCGCTTACCGCCGCGTCTTCGACGAGCTCCTCGGGCTCTTCGGCGGCTCGGCGCAACGCGTGGTGGCCGATCTCCTGGAGAGCGGCAAGCTGACGCTGGAAGACCTCAAGGCGCTGGAAGAAACGGCGAAGAAGAAACCAAAAGGAGGAAAGCGATGACGTCGATCCACGCGCTGGTCGTTCGTTACGCCGATCCGTTCGCGCTGCATGTCGTCGTGTCGTCGATCGTCCTGCTGATCGCGCTCGCGGCCTCGTACCTGCCGCGGTTGCCGGCGCGGACCCGCTTCACGCTCGTCGCCGCCGGCGTGGCGAAGTTCCTCCTGCCCGCCTCGCTCTTCGCGCCGTTCATCAGCCGAAAGGCCGCGGCGACCGTGATGCAGCTGGCGATGCCGCACGGCCTGCCGGTCACGCTGCAGCCTCCTGCCGCGCCGTCGGCGACGCCGCTCGACTGGATCGTCGTCTTCGCCGCCGCGGTCTGCGCGCTGTTCGTGGTGGTGATGATCATCGCCGGCCTGCGTGCCGTTTCCGCCGCGGTTCGCACGGCACTGCCGCCGGCGGCGCGCGAGGTGGCGGCACTCAATGCTGCAAGAAAACGAATCGGTGTCCGGCACGCGGTCGACCTCGTGCGCACGCCGATCTCGGAAGCGCCCGCGGTCCTTCGCGTTCTGCGGCCGCTCATCGTCCTGCCAGCCGATGGCGCGGACACGCTCGACGACGACGAGCTGGAGTCGTTGCTCTGCCACGAGTGCGCACACGTGGCCAGACACGACAACCTGCTCGCGCTCATCGAGGGGGTGGTCCGCGCGCTCTTCTGGTTCAACCCGCTCATCTGGCTCGCGTACCGGCGCCTCGCGGAGGAACGCGAGAAAGCGTGCGATGAGATCGTGGCCGACAACGCGCAGCGCGCCGAGACGTACGCTCAAGCGCTCGTGAAAATCTGCCAGGCGATCCTCGCCCGCCCCGCCGCCGGCGTGTCGTGCATGGCGAGCGCTCACCTCAAACAACGAATGGAGCACATCATGCGTTACAGGAAATCAAACGCCTTCGGGCACTTCGCCATCACCTCGTGTGCCGTCGTCTTTCTCTTCGCCGCGGTCGCGGCGACGGCGGCGATCGGCAACGGCAACACCTCGCGCGCCGGCGACGCGTACAAAGCGACGCTGAAGGTCGGCAGGATCGGCCAGGACATCTACAGCGTCCGCGTCGCGGTCCAGGAAACGGCGTCGAATGCACTCGCCTGGACCTCGCGTCCGCTCAAGGTCAAAGCTGGAGAGACGTTCACCACGACCGGCGGCTCGGCGGTCGGCAACGACCCGGAGCTCGGCTTCCGCACGGAAGGACGCGTCGATCAGAACGGTCAGGTCACGGCGAGCGTCGAGGTGATGCGCGGATCGGACGTCGTGCAGCGCAACACCCTGCTCGCGGTGCCGGATGACGCGGGCCGCTACACCGGCGAGCCGATCTCGATGGATCTGAAGAACGCCGAGATCCGCGACGTGTTGAAGACGTTCGCCCAGCTCACCGGCATCGAGATCGTTCCGGCCGACGGCGTGGAAGGAAAGATCAACGTCAACCTGGTGAACGTCCCGTGGGACCAGGCGCTCGACCAGATCCTCGCGGAGCACGGCTACACGTGGCGCATGGAAGGCGGCAAGATGCTGGTGTCGAAGAAGTAGAAGCGGCATGCTTCGCGAGTGAGCGAAGCAGTCATCGATGTTTCGGGACTGACGCGCCGCTTCGGCGGCGCGACAGCCCTCGATTCGGTGAGCCTGTCGATCCCGCGCGGCGCGGTCTACGGCCTCGTCGGCGCCAACGGCGCCGGCAAGACGACGCTCATCAAGCACATCCTCGGATTACTGCGCGCGGAGAGCGGCTCGGTGCGCGTCTTCGGCCTCGATCCGGTCGCCGATCCGGTCGGCGTACTGTCGCGGATCGGGTATCTGTCGGAGGAAAACGATCTCCCGGCGTGGATGCGCGTCGACGAGCTGATTCGCTATTCGCGCGCCTTCTATCCCGGCTGGGATGACGCGTACGCGGAGGAGCTGCGGCAGACGTTCACGCTCGATCCGGCGGCGAAGATCAAGAACCTCTCGAAGGGGCAGAAGGCGCGCGCGGGACTGCTCATCGCGCTGGCGTACCGGCCTGAGTTGCTCGTGCTCGACGAGCCGTCGTCGGGCCTCGATCCGATCGTGCGCCGCGACATCCTCGGCGCCGTCATCCGCACCATCGCCAACGAAGGACGCACGGTCCTCTTCTCGTCGCATCTGCTCGAAGAAGTCGAGCAGGTCGCTGATCACGTGACGATGATCAGCCACGGCACGATCGCGCTGAGCGCGCCGCTCGGCGTCATGAAGGAATCGCATCGCTGTCTCACCGTGCGCTTCGCGGAGTCGCGGCCGCAGCCTCCGAAGGTTGGGGGTGTGTTGCGCTGGGATGGTGGAGGTCAGGAGTGGACGGCGGTGTGTCGCGGCGCGGACGAGTTGCGAACCGCGGTCGGAGGATGGGGCGCGCAGATCGTCGCCGAGCGCGTCCCGTCGCTCGATGAGATCTTCGTCGCCCATGTCGGAACGGACGCCTGACGCATGCGCACGCCGGCTGCCGCAATCGCGTGGGAGTTTCGACAGCGGAATCGCTGGGGACTGATCGCCGTCGTCGCCTCGCTGCTCGTCGTCACGACGATAAAGTTCCTGCTCGTCGGCCCGAGGCAGCGCGTCAATTTCGACAGCGCTCTCAGTTTTGCGCTGGTCGTGATCGTGCCGTTGACGGCGACGTTCCTGTACATCCTGGCGACGTTCACGTTTGGTCTGGCCGGCGACCTCGCCGCGCGCCAGTCGATCTATCCGGCGCGCATGTTCACGCTGCCGGTGACGAGCGCCGCGCTGGCCGGCTGGCCGATGCTCTACGGCTCATTGACGATGATGGGGCTCTGGTTCGTCACGAGGCTGCTCGCGGTGTGGCCGTCCGACGTCGACGTGCCTGTGATCTGGCCCGCGCTGGTCGCCGCGTCGCTGCTGGCGTGGATGCAGGCGCTGACCTGGATGCCGTACGCGCTGCCGGGATTGCGCGTGATCGTGACGGTGCTCTGGCTGATGGTGTTCGACGCCATCATCATGATCGCGCTCTATTCGAAGGCCTCCGAGGGGGTGATGGTCGCGCTGCTGGCGCCGCACGTGCCGCTCGCGTATCTCGTCGCGCGTTTCGCCGTGGCGCGCGCGCGGCGCGGCGATGTGCCCGATTGGCGGGGGATCTTTGCGCGGCGCACACACGTCGCGACTGCGGGGTCTCGGTTTGCTTCGCCGGCGCGCGCGCAGCTGTGGCTCGAGTGGCGGCAGTACGGATGGTCGTTGCCGGCGATGGTGGCGATCCTCGTGCCGCTCGAGCTGACGTTGCTGTTCATCTTCAGCGAGACGCCGGGCATCGTCTTCGAGACGCTCACCTTCGTGCTGGTCACGCCGCCGTTCATGGCCCTGTTCGTGGCCGCGACGGTCGGCAGGTCGACGCCGTTCATCGTGATCCGGCCGTCGACCAGCGCGTCGATCATCACCGCGAAATTCAAGGTTGCGGCGTTGAGCACACTCGTCGCGTGGTTGCCGGTCATCGTCGCTGTGCCGCTCGCGGTGAAACTGTCGGGCGCCTCGCCGATCGTGAGCGAGTGGGTGCATGACGGCGTCGATCTCTTCGGGATGCCGCGCTTCGTCGTGCTCGTGCTGCTCGGATTCGCCGCGCTGCTCCTGTCGACGTGGAAGCAGCTCGTGCAGAGCCTCTACATCGCGATGAGCGGCCGCGAGTGGCTCATCAGGATGAGCGTCTTTCTGCCGCTCTTTCTTCTCGCCGTTGCCTTCCCGCTCGGCCACGAGATCCTCCGCAGCAAGATCGCGATGGCGATGTTGTGGAACATGTTTTCGTGGATCCTGGCGTTGCTGATCTGCGTCAAGCTCGCGGCCGCCGCGTGGATCGCGATCCGTCTTCGCGATCGCCGGCTGGTCAGCGATCGCGCGCTGATCCTCGGCGCCGCGGCGTGGGACGCCGCCGTGTTCGCGCTCTTTGCGCTGTTCCGGTGGCTCGTGCCGGAGATCATCTTTCACAGCTACTTTCTCGCGCTCGTCGCGATCCTGGCGATCCCGCTGGCGCGACTCTCCGCGGCGCCGCTGGCGCTCGCGTGGAATCGTCATCGATGAGCGGGAAGCGCGTCATCGTCGCGGTGGTGCTGCTCATCAGCATCCCGGCGCTGTTTGCGCTGCGCGAGGCGATCGCGTTCCACGTCCGGAATCGCAGCAACGGCTTCATGGTGTCGGCGGGACGGCAGCGCGAGTACCTGCTCCATGTTCCGCGCGGCTACGACCGCAGGCGGCCGACGCCGCTCGTCATCAGCCTGCACGGCGCGGGCGGCTGGCCGGTGCAGCAGATGGAGCTGACCCGCTGGAATCGTCTCTCCGACGAGCAGGGATTCATCGTCGTCTACCCGTCGGGCGTGGTCGGCCTAGGGCCGCGCGTGTGGGGCGAGCGCGACGTCCGCTTCATCGCGGAGCTGATCGACAAGCTCGAGGCGACCTACAACATCGATCCCGCGCGGATCTACGCGAACGGACTCTCCAACGGCGGAGGGATGTCGTTCGTGCTGTCGTGCACGATGTCCGATCGGATCGCGGCGGTGGGGATGGTGGGCGCCGCCCTGATCCTGCCGTGGAACTGGTGCAAGGACAATCGCCCCGTCCCGATGATCGCGTTTCACGGCACGGCCGATCCGATGGCCCCGTACAAAGGCGGGAAGTCGTGGGTCGCCAACGGCGCGTTCCCCGGCCTCGAAACGTGGACCGCGAAGTGGGCGCGCCGGAATCATTGCGCGCCTGTGCCGGTCGTCTCGCGCACGGCCGCGGATGTCATGCGCCGCGAGTACACGAACTGCGCGAATGACGCGACCGTGGTGCTCTACACGATCGAGGGAGGCGGCCACACCTGGCCCGGCGGTCAGCCGCTGCCGGAGTGGTTCGCCGGACGGACGAGCCGCGGTGTCGATGCGACGCGTGAGATGTGGGCGTTTTTTCAGGCGCATCCGCTGCAGAGGGAGTGAAGGTCGCGAGAACCTGTGGCGCTACGCCGAGTAGAACTTGATCGGCGTCCATTTGTTCGTTGCTAGCATCCTGTTGTGGCAAAGGAACACAACGAGTTTCGTGATCCGATCCACGGCTTCATCGTCCTCACATCCGACGAACGCAAGGTCGTCAACTCACGTGCCTTTCAGCGGCTGCGTCACATTCACCAGCTGGCGCTCACCTGGCTGGTTTATCCGGCGGCCACGCACAAGCGCTTCGAGCACTGCCTCGGCGTCATGGATCTCGCCGGCAGAGTCTTCGATGTGCTCACGCATCCGGAGAATCGCCGGACGACGGGTCGTCTCAAGGACATCTTCCCATCGACGGATCCGACAGACGCGAGGCATCGGTATTGGCGTTCGGTCGTGCGGATGGCGGCCCTTTGTCACGACCTCGGACACATCCCGTTTTCCCATGGCGCTGAGGAACTGCTGCCGAAGGACACTCATCACGAGAACCTCTCCGTCGAAGTGATCCGGTCACCACAGATGCAGAGCCTGTGGAAGGCAATGACGCCTCCACTCAACGTAGAACACGTTGCGAAGATCGCCGTGGGCGCCGAGAAATGGAACGGCGAGCCGTTCACGGAGTGGGAGGAGCTGATGACGGAGATCGTCACCGGCGATCCGTTCGGCGTCGATCGGATCGATTACCTGCTCCGCGATTCACTGCATGCCGGGGTCGCATATGGGCGTTTTGATCATCGGAGGCTCATCGACACGTTGCGAATCCTGTGGGATGACGAACAGCAGAAGGCCGTCGTCGGGATTGAAGCCGGCGGCTTGCACGCGGCCGAGGGACTGCAGCTCGCACGCTACTTCATGTTCGAGCAGCTCTACTTTCACAAGGTTCGTCGCGCGCTCGACGTTCACTTGAAGAAGTACCTGCCTGCGTTTCTCCCCGGCGGCACCTATCCGACGAGCGTCGATGGTCATCTGCGCCTGACTGACGATCATGTGCTGGCGGCGATGCAGGACGACGTTGCCGATCCCGAATCGCCTCGCCACGAGCTCGCATCGCGCATCCTGCAGCGCCGCTTCTTCCGTGTGCTCTACGAGCGCCGGTCGGATGATCTGAAGAAGAACGCCGACGCCGTTGGCGCGGTCTTTCGTGCGGCGCGAGAGAGATTCGGCGAGGGTCTCGTCGCGCGCGATACCAACATCCACATTGAAAAACCGGAATCCGCGGCGCCGGAGCCTTTTCATTTCTCCGTGGAACGGGATGACGGCGCCGTTGTGTCATCCATTCATCTGTCGCAGATCCTCGACAAGATGCCGAAGGCGGTCTTCGATTTCGTCTTCATCGCGCCCGAGCTTCTCGAAGAAGGTCGCACGTGGCTGCGCGAGAATCTGGGTAACATCGTTTTCGGGAAGGAGCCGGCATGAGCACGGAGTATCTGAATCAAGCTGCGATCCTCGGTGCATTCGTTGAAAAAGTGCGCGGAGCGGGCAACGCCTGCGGCGAGACGCTTCTGCAGAAAGCCACGTTCGTGATGAAGGAGCTCTTCGGAGTCCCTCTTTCGGACGAGTTTCGCATCCACTACTACGGCCCGTTCTCGTTCCAGCTGCGCCGTCGTCTCTCGTTGCTCGAAGCAGAAGAGTTCCTTCGCGTTTCCCCACGCGATCTGGGCGTGACATACGACACCGGGGAGCGGTTTTCGCAGCTCCGCGAGCAGTTTCCGCAGACCATCGCCAGGTACCAGCATGCAATCGACTTCGCCGCGTCACAACTCGGATCACTGGGGGTGAAAGAGCTCGAGCCGTTGACCACGGCGCTGTTCGTCACGCGGCAGCAGCCTGGCGACGCGGCCTCCGTCCGCGCAGCGAAGCTGATGCAGGTCAAACCTCACGTGAAGCCGGCGGAGGCTCGCGCAGCCATCGCGAAAGTCGACGAGTGGCTGGCACAAGTGGCAGCCTGAACGCTCCGACGGATCGATGAAGAAAGCCCTGCTCGTTGTCGCCGCCATCGCCCTCGTCATCTGGGTCATCTCCTGGTTCCGCAACGAGGACGCGGTTGCGAAGTCGACGGCGCGGCCGTGGCCGGGTGGGATGGGGGCGCTCGACTCCGCCGATCAATTGCCGCCGTCGCATGCGAACGATGCGTCGCGGACGTTGAAGGCGCTCGCGGATGCGTTGCCGAAGAACGACGCGGCGGGCGATTTCGTGGCGCGCGAGATCTCGCGGGGCGAGCTGATGATCGGGGTGCCTCCGCGACTCCCCGATGTCTCGGCGATTCGCGAGCTGCTGTTGCGCGAGCCGATGGTCTGGGAGCGGCAAGAGGGGATCGGTGGCGATAACGGCTCGCAGGAGACGCGCGCGATGCAGATGAACGTGGCGCGGGCGCTCGTCGCGGACGCGTTGGCGAAAGCGCGCGCGAACGATCCGGCGGGGTGGGAGGAGCTGCATGCCGTGTGGAAGCTCGCGCGCTCGCTCGACGGGCATCCGCAGGTGATGGTGCAGACGGCGGCGTTGTCGATGGCGCGGATGATCAACGCGGTCGCGTGGAAGCTGCCGCTCCCGGCGCCGGCGTGGCTCGGCGAGCTGCAGCAGCGGGAAAGCGTGCGGCCGCTGCTCGAGGCGTTCCGGTTTCAGACGGCGTCGTATTCGAAAGACGGCCTGCGGATCTTCCCGACGATGATGCTCGCCGAGTCGGTCGATCGCGACCGCGGGATCGCGGAAGAGCTGGTCAGGGAAACGCGGTGCGATGTGAGTCCGCGCATGAATGACCTCGGGACCGACCTGACCTCGGTCTGGCGACGCGCGTTCCGTTACCGCGCCGAGCGCGAGGCGACGGCGAACGCGTTGCGCGTGCGCGAAGGGAAGCCGATCGATCCGAGGTCGCGCTGCAGCGACGGCGGCTGGTCGTTCGACGGGACGACGCTCCGCTTCAGCCGCGAGATCGCCACCGCCGCGCCGGACAGGCCGATGCCGTTGGTGTTGCGGGTCACAGTAGGGCGGCCGTCACCAGGGGTATAAACTTTCCTCAACCGTACCAATCAGGGCTCCCCATGAGAATCCGACAGTTGCTCGGCATGCTCGCGATCGCGCTTCTCTGCGTGACGCCCGCGGTTCGCGCCGTGGACCGGACGCTCGAGATCTACGTCGAAAACGCGGCCGATCCCTTCTCCCGGCCCGACGGCACCGGTTACGCGAACGATGTCGTGCGCGCGGCGTTCGACGCGGTCGGCGTGCGGATCAAGTTCGTCGTCGTTCCGTACACGCGCTGCAAATACATGGTGCTGAGCGGAGAGGCCGCGGCGTGCGTGAGGATGTCGTGGGATTCGTCGTTCGAGGGGCGGATCAAATTCGCCGATACGCCGCTGATCAAAGTCACGCCGGTCTACTACGAAAATCGTGCGCGGCCATTGATCGCGAAGAGCGAAGCGGAGCTGGGCAAGGGGGTCGTCGTGGGGACGATCCGAGGATACGAGTATCCGAAGACGGTGATGGAGGCGAAGGCGCGCGGCATGGTGTTCGACGAGAACACCTCCGAGCAGGCCAACCTGCAGAAGCTGGCGCTCGGCCGGATCGACGCGGTGATGGTGATGTCCAATCCGCTGACCGGCGTCGGTCACTGGGCGAAAGAGGCCGATGTGCAAGACCTCGTGCGCGTCGCGTTCACCAGCGCGAGCAGCGAGGAGGGCTATTTCGCCGTGAGCATCGCCCATCGCGACGGCCTGCCGGCGCTGGGGCAATACAACGAGGGGATCAGGATCATCACCGCGAACGGCCGGCTGGAGCAGATCAGGGCTCGCTGGACGGCGCGGTGAGACCTCCACTCAACATCGCCGACCTCCGGCTCGCCGCGAAGGCGCGTCTGCCGCGCGCGGTCTTCGACTACATCGACGGCGGCGCCGAGGCCGAGTGGACGCTGCGCGAGAACGTGCGCGCGTTCGACGACGTGCTGTTGCGGCCGCGCTCCGCCGTGGCCACGCCGAGCGTCGATCTGCGCACGACGGTGCTCGGCGAGAGCATCGAGCTGCCGTTCCTGCTCGCGCCGGTCGGCAGCTGCCGGCTGTTTTATCCGCGCGGCGAGGAGCTCGCGGCGCGCGCGGCGGGGGAGGCGGGCACGATCTACACGCTGTCGACGCTGTCGGGTTGCGCGGTGCGCGATGTGAAGGCCGCGACGCGCGGGCCGCTCTGGTATCAGCTCTACGTCATCGGCGGACGCGACGTCGCGCTCGCGGCGATCGAGCGGGCGAAGAACTGCGGCAGCTCGGCGCTGGTGGTCACGATCGACACGCCGGTCGCCGGCCTGCGCGAGCGCGATGTGCGCAACGGCGTGAAGGAGCTGGTGTCGGGCGCGCCGTTCGCGATGCTGCCGTACGTTTTCCAGTTCCTCGCCCGCCCGCGCTGGCTGGCCGGATATCTGCGCGACGGCGGCCTGATGAAGTTCCCGAACATCGTGTTGAAGGATGGTCCGATGCCGTACGCGGACGTCGGCGCGGCGCTGGAGCAGGCGATGGTCTCGTGGGACGACTTCCGCTGGATCCGCGAGGCGTGGGACGGTCCGATCGTCGCCAAGGGCGTGCACACGGCGGACGACGCGCGCAAGGCGATCGATCACGGCGTAAACGCGGTGATCGTGTCGAACCACGGCGGGCGGCAACTCGATGGCGTGGCGCCGACGCTGCGCGTGCTCCCCGAGGTGCTCGACGCGGTGAACGGCCGGATCGAGGTCCTGCTCGACAGCGGCATCCGACGCGGCAGCGACATCGTGAAAGCGCTCTCCCTCGGCGCCCGCGCCGTGCTGATCGGCCGCGCCTACGCCTGGGGCCTCGGCGCGGCGGGCGGTGCGGGCGTGACGCGCGCGATCGAGATCCTGCGGACGGATGTGATCCGCACGATGAAGCTGCTGGGATGTTCGTCGGTGCGCGAGCTCGATCGATCGTTCGTCGATTACACGTAGTTCTCGCGCAGCATCTCCGCGGCCGAGGCGTCGAGCTGTTCGTCGCGCCGGATCTCGTCGAAGCGGCGCATCAGGTCTTCCGCGCGGACGTGCCGCCGCTGCGCGCCGGCGTAATCGGCGAGGACGCTGCCCTGGTTCATCATCACGATCCGGTCGCCGAGGGTCGCGGCCTGCTGCATCGAGTGCGTGACCATCAGCGTCGTCAGGCGATGTTGCGAGACGATCTGTTCGGTGAGGCGGACGATCTGGTCGGCGCTCTTCGGATCGAGGGCGGCGGTGTGCTCGTCGAGCAGCAGCAGCTCGGGACGGCGCCAGGTTGCCATGAGCAGCGTGAGCGCCTGGCGCTGACCGCCAGAGAGCGTCCCGATCGGATTGTGCATGCGCGACTCGAGCTGCATGTTCAATGTGGCCACGCGGTCGCGCAGCTCTTTCTGCAGCCGCGCCGGCAGCAGGCTGCGCAGTCCGCGACCGAGGCCGCGGCGTGCGGCGAGCGCGAGGTTCTCCGCCACCGTCATCGTCGGCGCGGTGCCGCTGAACGGGTTCTGAAACACGCGTCCGATCATCGAGGCACGGCGATGCTCGGGCCAGCGCGTGACGTCGCGTCCGGCGATGGAGATGGCGCCGCGGTCGACGAAGAAGCCGCCGGCCACCGCGTTGAGCAGCGTCGATTTTCCCGAGCCGTTCGTCCCGATCACCGTGACGAACGAGCCTTCGTCGATCTGCAGCGACACGCCTCGCAGCGCGCGCACTTCGTTCAGCGTGCCGGGGAAAAACGTCTTCTGCAGATCACGCAGCTGCAGCATGGCGCCTCACTTTCAACTTCTGCATCGCCATCGGCAGGACGAGTGCGCCGAAGACGAAGAGCGCCGTCACGAGCTTGAGGTCGTTCGGGTTCAGGCCCCAGCGCAGTGCGACCGCGATGATCAGGCGAAAGAGGACCGACCCGAGGATCGTGCCGGTCAATGCGGCGCCGACGTTGTCCGAGCCGATGAGCGCGCGGCCGATGATGACGCTGGCCAGGCCCCACACGATCATGCCGATCCCCATCTGCACATCGGCGAAGCCCTGGTACTGCGCGAGCAGGGCGCCGGCGAATGCGACCAGACCGTTCGAGATCGAGAGACCGAGGACGATCATGTTCTCCACGCTGACGCCGAGCGCGCGGATCATCTGTTCGTTGTCGCCCGAGGCGCGCATCGCGCTGCCGAGGTTCGTGTTGAAGAAGAGCCAGGCGATGAACGCGATGACGAGGACGATGGCCGCCGCGAGCAGCAGTGAGCCGAGGTCGCGCGCGCTCACCGGCCAGCCGAGCAGCGTCGCCGAGTCGTGGCCGCTGATCCAGCGCCCGAGATCCTGGGCGTACGTGGTGAGCGTCGTGACGGAGAGCAGCGGCAGATTGCTCTGCCCCATCACGTGCAGGTTGATCGAGTAGAGCGCCGTCATCACCAGGATGCCGGAGAGCAGTTGATTGATCTTGAATCGCGTGTGCAGGACGCCGGTGCAGATCCCGGCCGCGGCGCCGGCGAGAAACGCCGCGCCGCTCGCCGCCAGCGGATGGACGCCGCGCGTGAGCATCGACGCCGCCACCGCCGCGCCGAATGTGATGGAGCCGTCGGCGGTGATGTCGGCGAACTTGAAGACGCGGTAGCTGATGTAGACGCCGAGGGCGAGTAGGGAGAGGATCAGTCCGATCGTCCACGCGGAGAGCAGGAGCGTCACAGCTGTTTCCCTCCGTCGATCGGAAACACCCAGCACGCGCCGCGCTGAAACTCGCTCTCGCCGACGCCTTCGATCGGCCGCGCGTCGCGCAGCAGATGAACGACGGAGAACACGCTCCGCGGCTGCAGCGACTCGGCCACGACCTCGGCGACTTCCAGCTTGCCGCGCGGCAGCGAGCGGAACGCGGTTACCGCGGCGTGGAAGTGTCCGTGAAAGTCGTCGCTGATCCGCCGGACGAACGGACTCATCGCTGCGGACGGATCGGCGGACGCGACGCCGACGACCAGGCTGCTGAAGCGCGCGTACTCGCGCTCGCGGGTGAACGACAACCATTCGCGCACCGCCGGGAAATCGAAGCGCGCGACATCGCTCAGCGCCGGCGATTTGCGCAGACGCGCGCACACCAGACCGGCCACTTCCGCGGCCATCACGATTCCGACGTCGGATGTCCCGGCGAGCGAGGCGCAAGCACGCACGATCTCGCTCAGCGGCACGCCGCTCGCCGGAGTGCTCGCTTCGAAGCGGAGCTGATGGGTCGGCAAGCCGCGGAACGTGATCGCGTAGAGCGCGCGGACCTTCGGCGTGAGTCCGCCGGCGCTCGTCATGTAGTCGGGCGTCGGCGTGCCGTCGGTCGGCATGAAGGCGGCGCTTCCCGCCGCGCCGATGAATTCGCCGAAGAGTCCGCGGCAGTCGTCGTAGCTCGAGCCGAGCGCACCGACGCCGAGCGCGAACACGTTGTGGCGGATGCTCACGTGCGTGGTGTGCTCTTTGTCGTACGGCACCTCGGATAGTCGCGATGGATCGCCGATGAGGTAACAGTCCGAGCGCTTCGTGTCGAGCACGCGGCTCTCGTAGGTCGCGCGCTCCGAGCCGAGCGGCAGCGGAATGGAGAGCGTTCCGCGCCGCGTGGTCTCCGCGGCGGGCGATGCGAAGAACAACTCTTCGAGCTCCATCAGCTGCAGCGTCTCGCGCACGCGATCCGAGGCCGCGGAGATCTGAAACGAGCCCTGGAGCGCGCTCGCGTGGCGATAGCCTTTCAGCAGGACGCCCGCGCCGGCCGAGCTGAGGTAGCTCACGCCGGAGAGGTCGATGCGCATGTGGCGCGCCCCTTCGCGCATGATCTCCTCGAGCGCGTCGTCGAGCGGCTCGGACCAGTGATTGTCGAGGCGGCCCGAGAGCCGCAGCTGGAACGTGTGGCCGGAGCGCTCCTTAACGATTTCCATCGGGAGCTCCAATGACCTCTTTCGCCGAGCGGACGAGCGACGGCGGCAGCGAGATGTTCAGCGCGCGCGCAGCGTCGAGGTTGACGATGAGGCTCGTCTTGCCGAAGTCCTCCAGCGGAATCTTCGACGGACTTTCACCGCGGATGATCCGCGCCGCGAGATGCGCGGCGTGGCGGCCGCTTTCTTTGTAGTCGCGGGCCACGACCACCATCGCGCCGCCCATGGCCTGCGATTTCTGAAAGGCGAAGACCGGGATGTGTGCGCGCCGCGCCGCTTCGCTGATGCTGCCGAACGCGGACGCAGTCAGGTTTCCCGGGATCTGCAGCACGGCGTCGATGTCGCGCGACATGAGCGCCGCGGCCGCGTCGGGGACATCGGTCGCCGTCTCTGCCGGGACATAGACGATCTCGAAACCGGCGCGCTTCGCGGTTTCGTCGAGCTGGTTCTTCGCGTAGACCATGTTCGTCTCGGCCGGGCAGTAAAGCGTGCCCAGCTTTCGGATGGACGGGAAGTGCGTGTGCAGGATCGCCAGCGCTTCGTCATTCGCCGGCAGCAGGCTGACGCCGGTGACGTTCGGCGCGTGGTCGGTGTTGCTTTTCCCCGCGCCCGCTTTTAGTCCCGAGGCGATGTAGTTGTAGACCACGGGGACGTTCTGCGCCCTGCGCAGCGCGGCCTGGAGCGTCGGCGTGGAAAACGTGATCAGCATGTCCGCGTGAGCGGTGACGGCGGCGTCGATCAGCGCCGACACCGTCGCCATGTCGCCCTGCGCGTTCAGGATCTTGACCTCGTAGTGCCGGCCTTCCTGCAGACCCGACTCGGCCAGCCCTTCCATCACGCCCTGCTGCGCTTCCCGCACGTCGATGACGTCGTTGTACTGCACGAGGAAGAGCTTCCAGCGGTGACTCGCCGCGCGAGCATGTGACCCGCGCTCGCGATGCTGGAGGTCGGAAAGCAAGAGGATCGCCGACGCGGCGAGGACCACGGCGAGAGCCAACGAAATTCTGCGCAGGGAGCTGAGCACGGGAACCGGCAGGTATCGTCCATGCGGGGGGAGGGAGTGTCAAGGCGGCGCAGTCCGGAACTTGCATACACTGCCGGCATGAGCAAGAAACCAAAGAACACGATCTGCCTCTGGTTCGACAAAGATGCGGTCGACGCGGCGCGCTTCTACGCCGCCACGTTTCCGGATAGTGAAGTGACCGCCATTCACGAGGCGCCGAGCGACTACCCGGGCGGCAAGAAAGGCGACGTGTTGACCGTCGAGTTCACGGTCGCGGGCATTCCGTGTCTCGGTCTCAACGGCGGCCCGACGTTCCAGCACAACGAAGCCTTTTCGTTCCAGATCGCGACGGACGATCAGGAAGAGACCGACCGCTACTGGAACGCGATCGTCAACAACGGCGGGCAGGAGAGCGCATGCGGCTGGTGCAAGGACCGCTGGGGCCTGTCATGGCAGATCACCCCGCGCGTCCTGAGCGACGCGCTCGCGGCGGGGGGCGATGAGGCAAAGCGCGCCTTCGAAGCGATGATGCCGATGACGAAGATCGACGTCGCGACGATCGAAGCCGCGCGGCGAGGCTGAACGAAGCAGAAACTCGCGTACGCGAAGGGCGGGACCGTTACCATCGTCGGCACGGAGGCGGTCTGCGATCCATCGCGCGTGTCGTCTGTGGCTCGTTGGTGCTGATGTGCGGCGCGCTCGGCGCGCTTGCGCAGCAGGTGACCGCCGTCGATCGCACGCGAAGCGCGGTGCAGTGGACGGCTCCCGAGCTGGCGTATCTGGAGAGCCGGGGGCCGATTCGCATGTGCGTGGCGCCGGACTGGATGCCGATCGAAGGAATCGATCGCAACGGCCGGCATGACGGCATGGCGGCCGATTTCATCCGGCTCATGGCCCGCCGCGGTGGCTTGAACATCGAGTTGGTCCGTACGAAGACGTGGGACGAATCGTTCGCGCTGGGACAGCAGCGGAAGTGCGACATCTTTTCCCTGCTGATGGACTCACCGTCGCGCCGGTCGTTCCTCGACTTCACCACGCCGTATCTCGTGATTCCGGGCGTGATCGCCACCTCAGTCAAGGTTCCGTTCGTCGCCGATCTCGAACAGGTCAAGGGCAAACGCCTCGGACACATGCGCGGCTTCGCCGGTGTCGAGCTCCTGAAACTGCAGCATCCCGGCATTCAGCTCGTCGACGTCGACAGCTACGAAGAAGGATTGACGAAGGTGCAGGACGGCGAGCTGTTCGGGTTCATCGGCAACATGATGAGCATCGGCCGCGTGCTGCAGGAGAACAAGATCTACGACGTCAAGATCGCGGGTCGCATCGGGTCGGACAACCTGATGAGCGTCGCCACGCGCAACGATCAGCCGATGTTGCGCGAGGTGTTTCAGAAGCTGGTCGACGCGATCCGCCCCGAGGAGCGGCAGGAGATCACGAATCGCTGGATCGCGGTGCGGTTCGAACAGGGGTTCAACTACCGCTTGTTCTGGGAAGTGATGGGGGTCGTGGCACTCGTCGGCGTGGTGACGTTTTTCTGGGCGACGAAGCTGCGCCGCGTGAATGCGGAGCTGCGTGCGGCCAATCAGCGGCTCGCCTCGATCAGCCGCCACGACGCTCTGACCGGCTTGTACAACCGGATGTACTACGACGAGATGATCGAGCCGGCGCTGCATCTGTGCGCGCGGAACAAGCTGGTGATGACGATCGCCATGATCGATCTCGATCATTTCAAGAACATCAACGATTCGTACGGCCATCCGTTCGGCGACGAATGCCTGCGCCAGGTCGCCGCGGTTCTGCAGAAATCGTTTCGCCGCGACACCGATACGTCGATTCGATACGGCGGCGAAGAGCTGATCGTGATCGGGGTGGGCGGAACGACGGCGGAGATGGTCGCGCGGCTGGAGGGCTTTCGCCGCGAGATCGCGGAGTCGCTCGTCGCGCTGGAGAGCCGGCAGTCGCATCTCACGTTGAGCATCGGTGTCTGGTCGGGCGTGCCGCGTCTTCTCGATCAGCCAGCGCATTTACTGAAGCAGGCGGATGCGGCGCTGTACGAAGCAAAGCGCCGAGGACGGAATCAGCTCGTGATGGCGGACGAAGCGGCGGCAATCACCGCGTGAGCGTCAGCGCGCCTGTTCGAGGTACGCCTTCATCCTGCTCCAATACTGATCGCGCCACGCCTGCTCGGTCTCGGGGATCAGCTCCTTCGGAACGCCGCGATGCGTCAGCACCAGCTCCGTGCCGCCATCGGGCGTCGGCTTCAGCGTCACCGCGGCCATCGAGAAGATCCCCTCCGGAAACCGGCGATGCCGCCACGCCTGGACGATGCGCCGTCCGGGGACGAGGTCGACGTTGATCCCGGTGACGTCGCTCTCACCGATGGAGAACGTTCCGCCGATCTTCCTGCTGATGACCGCTTGCCGGCCGGTGATCGTGCTGTGCTTTCGCGAATCGGCCAGCAGATCGTAGACGGTTGCGGGATCGGCCTTGAACTTCACGCGCTGCTTGATGGTCTTGCACACGGTTCAAGAGTACACGGGAAGGAGGGTGGGCTGACAAAGGCGGGTGCCGAATCATTACGGGAAGAATCTCCGCCATGTCCTGTTCCGGCGCGTCCGGGGAACGCCGCCCGTTCGAGCGGCGTTCTCGTTGACACTTTGTAAACGTACGGCTAGCGGAACGCCGCGACGATGGCCTTCATCAGCGGATCCTTCTCGCCGCTGGACTTCCAGGAGAGGTAGCCCTCGCTGATCGCCCAGATCATGACGCCTCCCAAACCGTTGCGACGGACGTACGAGCCCTTCTCGGCGATGGACTGTTCGTTGTCATACGTGATGTAGGTCGGCCGGACATTCCCCGCTCCGGAGATCGATACCGTCGTGGGATCGGGAATGCTGAGATACGGCACGCGCGCTGCGTCGTCCCACCGATAGCGCTGGCCGTTGTAGAACATCTGCATGATGTTCGAGTAGCTGAAGACGTTGTCGCCGAAGCGCCACATGGCGTGATCGGTTGATTGATGCGGTGCCGTCACGTATTGCGAGGGCAACGCAGCCGGATCGTTCTCCAGCGCATCGCCGTAGAAGCCGATGCCGATGCCGATCTTCGACGCCGGAATGCCGTCGGCAAGGAGTGCCTGCACGCTGTTGTCGATCGAGCTCGGCGTCAGCGGCGTGTTACCCATCAGCGCGCCGGTGTGCCAGCTCTCCCAACCCGGCAGCCACATCATGCTGTAGCTCATCGGGCTGACGCGATCGAAGTATTGCGCGATCTGGCCGTAGAACGGGTGAATCATCGGGTTGTAATTCATGTTGTTCCAGCCGACCGGCAGCGTGTAGATGTACGCGCTACGGGGCAGAGCGTCGGGCGCCTGCAGGGCCTGCACGAGCGCCACGGACGATGCGGCGTCGAGATCCGGATCGAGCGGCTCCCAATCGAGATCGAGGCCGTCGAACCCGCACTCGAGTACGAGCGCCTTGAGGTTTGCCACCACCGCTGCCCGTTTCGCGGGATCGCTCGTGGCGCGGAAGCCGTCGATGCTGCCTGCACCGCCGAACATCACCAGCGCTTTGATTCCCGCGGCATGCGCGCGTTGCACGGCCTCCTTGGCCCAATCGATGCCGCCGTAAGCGAAGCCGCGATCGAGCGTGCCATCCGGATTGGGAAAGACGTTGCCGATGATGATGTGCGTCATCGCGCCATAGTCCACTTCAGACGGCGGCTGCAGTGCGCGGTGATAGCCGATGTAGTAGCCCATCACCCAGATCGGGTTCGCCGGGGGCGCGGTCTCCACTGTAACGGTGACGGTCTGGCGCACCGTGCCGTATGCATTGGCGGCGCTGAGCACGTATGTCGTCGTCCCGCTGGGATGTACAGGAGCTCCTGTGGAGCCTGCGATGCCGGTGACGACTCCGACGCCGTGATCGATGCTGATGCTGTCGTAATCTGTGACATTCCACGTCAGAACCGAGGTTCCGCTCGCGCCGACCTTTGCCGGAGCTGCCGTGAAACTGAGGACGACGGGAACGGCGTGAGTCGTGACGAGCACTGTGCGAGTGACCGTGCCGTATGAATTGGATGCAGTGAGCGTGTACGTTGTCGTCTGCACCGGAGCGACGGAAACGCCAGTCGATCCGGGCACCTGCGCCACCGATCCGACTCCCTGGTCGATCGTGAGCGTGTCGTAGTCAGTCACCGACCACGTGAGGTGGGCGGCGTCGCCGACCGCAATCTCCGCGGGCGACGCCGTGAAGGTGGAAATCACCGGTGGTGCGGTCGGAACGGCGGGCATGGTGTACGTGCCGGTGTACGCGGAGGACGTCGGGGGGATCGTCGGATCGCTGTGCGGCGCGGCAACGGTGATCCGGTACTGATATGTATTTCCACGCGCGACCGGCGCGAGCACGACGGAATGCGAAGTCGCGAGCTCCTGCGCATTCCCGGTGATTACATGACCGTAATCCCCGACTCCCCACTCCACTTTCGTGACCGTGGTAGAGCGATCGTTCGTGAAGGCGAGCGTGAGGTCATCGTTGGTGAGGTTCGGCGTAGCGGTCACAGTCGTGAACTGCGGAGGCGTCAGGTCTTCAATCCATCCGAGACGGACGTTCGCCAGCCGGTAATGTGGGCGGAACGAGCTGGAGTTGAAGAAGAGGAATCGCATGAACTTCGGCACGGTGGCGCCGATCTGGTCGAGATTGATCCGCACGGGAATCCAGTGACCGGTGATGTCCTGCGGACGGCTCGGGTCCCATCCTGAAATGAAGCTCACCAGCGGTGGCTCTGCGCAATAGCCGACGTCATCGAGGATGAAGTGGAGGTTCTCGATACCGGTTGAATCGGGTTCGACGTAGAGATCGAACTCGATCGTTTTGAACTCGTTGAGGTACATGGAATGGACGTTGTTCCAGTCGAGCATGTTGGCCAGGCCGGCTCCGCCCCAACCGTTCACGTCGTGCTGCACCTCGATCGCGGTGCCCGTCCTTCCCGGAGCGGTCGCATTCGGATTGATGTAGACCGGATCCCATTCTTCTACCCGCCAATCGCCCTGGAAGCCCGATTGGTATGCGGTGATGTAGTGCAGTCCCGAGGTCGCCGCGGTGACGTTGAAGCTCTTCGAGACATTCGGTGCGGGCAGATAATTGAGATTGCCACCCTGGCTCGCGGTGATGGAGCACGTACCGGCCTTGACCAGCGACACCGTCACGCCCGCGACCGTGCAGACGTCCGGACTGCTGCTCGTGAAGCTGACGGGGAGTCCCGAGGTCGCGTTTGCGGCGAGAGCGAAGGGCGGAGTGCCGATCGCCTCATCTCCAATCGCGGCGAACGCAATCGTCTGGCTGGCCGGTTTGACGACGAGAGTGCCGGTGCCACTGCCGCTCTTTCCGAGCGTTGTGACCGTGCACGTTACACCGTAGCTGCCGGCGTTGATTCGCCCCGTGCCGGAGCCGACGTCCTGGTAAGTGATGCTCGTCGCAACGTTGGCTGGCTTCGTCTGGCAGCCCGCCGATTTCTGCGTGCCGTCGTAGGTCTGAACGAGCTTCGTCAGAGTAACCTGGACGGCCGTGGCCGCGCTCGCTGACGACGCTCCGATTGAACACGACAAAAAGAGGACGAGAAAGAGGAAAAAGCGTTTTCGTTGACTGCTGTCCATACAGCGTTTGTCTCCTTGTCCCCCGGCCGTGAAGGTGGCGGGGACAACGAGAAGATAGGGCCGTCTTCGCGACGATCGGGAGCCAAGTGCTCAATGGCAGCAGCGCCATTCGAATCGCAGGCTTCACGGCGGCGTGAACCGACTTGCGTGGATCCTGGAAGGCGGCCTGACCCTCAAACGCGGCGGCGCGTCGCCGGTGGCTGGGAGACAGGGACGAAGTTCGAACTAAGCTGCGCGATGCGGTCAGTGACGGGCGGCACGTCTGCGACACGGGCCTCCTGCGTTGCTAACGGAAACACTCGCCGTCGTCGCCGACGCGACAGGCCGCGCCGTGATCATGAAGGTACCCGCGACGCAGTTTGGTGTGGCGCTGACCGCCGCAATCCCATTCGCGTCGGTGATTGCGAACTCCTTGGACAGAATCAACGAAGGGCCACTCAGCGGAGTATCGAACTCCACGCGCACACTTGGCGCAGGACGTCCGCTCGGGTCTCGAACCGTTGCGCGGACTGCCGCTCCGGACACCGAGAGCGCGATGGTCGCGTTAGGCGGCGGAAGAACCGCTCCGTACCGAATCGCGCGGATTCGCCGGTTCTGAGGATCGCTAAAAAAAAGATTTCCATCGGCATCGATAGCGATGCCTGGATATCCGGCCCCGCGATTCAGGCGTGCGGCGAGCGCGGGTCCGCCGTCGCCGCCGAACCCCTGCGGCTGAGATCCACCCGCGATGATGCTCTGCAGGCCGGTGTCGTCGAAACGCACGAGGCGGTCGCCATAATGAGCATAGAGATACGCGATCTTGTCGCTGCTCACCGTCGAGGTTCCAGAGCTTGCGAAGGTGGTGATCACACCGTTGCGATCGACCCGCCGAATGCGATCGTTGGATGCGTCGGCAATGAAAAGGTTGTCATTGCCATCGAAAGCGACTCCAGTCGGTGAGTTGAGACACGCGGTAAATGCCGGTCCTCCATCCCCGCAAAAAGATCCGGCGCCGAAGTGCTCCTGGCTTCCGAGCGGGCTGCCGTTGCCAGCGAAAGTAGAGATGATGCCCGTCGCGGCGTCAACGCGGCGAATGCGATTGTTGTTCGTGTCGGCGACGAACAGATTGCCGCGGGAATCGCGCGCGGTGCCAAAAACCTGACAGACATCCGCGGTTTTCGCCGGCCCACCATCGCCTGAATAGCCGCAAGTACCTCTGCCGTTCGCGACAACAAAGCGGTAGATGCCGGCGGGATCGATGCGATTCACGTTCGTGCCGTCGGCGAGATCGATGCCGCCGTCGGCCGTGACTTCAAGTTGCTGCGCGAACAGCGTCACTTGCAGTGCCGGTAAATTTTCCTTTGGTGGGCGCACGAGACCGGAGCCTCCGATCGTCACAATGTTTCCAGCGCGGTCGATCTTGCGCACATGATTCCCGTCAGCGACGATGAGATCGCCCGAGGACGTGAAATCGATCCCGTTCGCGCCGACAAGGGACGCGATCGCTCGGCCGCCGTCGCCGAGAACATCCGGTCCGCTGCCGGCGATCGTCTCGAGCTTCGACGTGTTCAATTCGAGGCGGCGGATCCTACCTACGGAGCCGTCCGAGAAGAGCAGTCTTCCGGCGGAGTCCAGCGCGATGCCGCCGGCTTCGTTGAAGTACGACTGATCGGTCGTGGCGCCATCCTCAAGCGACTCTCCTTGCGACGCCCATGTGCGCGTGATCGTCCCGTTCGCGCTCGCTTCGATGATCCTGCCACCGTTGCCGAAGTAGATTTTCCCCGACGGCGCGATCGCCAACGCACGAATTGCAACGTGATCGATCACGGTCGTGATGACGCCGGTGCGCCGATCGATCTTGCGCAAGCGCTCATTTCCGTAGTCACCGAGGTACACGTTCCCTTCTGAGTCGAGAGCGAGTGCCCCGAAATCGGCATTAAAGCCGACATTGATCGACGCTTCCGATGCCGGTCCGCCGTCCCCGGAAAAGCCGGGAATACCGTTGCCGGCGAAGTTAGAAATGATGCCGGTGGCAAAGTGGATGCGGCGGATGCGCATCGCTTCCCAATCGATGAAAAAGAGATCGTCACGATCGGCTGCGAGAAAAGACGGCACACCCATCTGCGCGAGAACTGCAGGTCCACCGTCGCCGCTGGCGCAGCATTTTCCGGTTCCCGCAATGGTGCTGATGATGCCTGTAGCGGCAGAGACTTTTCGAATCCGGTAGTGATTGTCGGGAACGTAGACGTTGCCCACATCATCGATCGCTACGCTGTGTGGGAACGACAGCTGAGCGTTCGTCGCGGGCCCGCCATCGCGTGGATCACCAGCATCTGCGTCGGTCGTTCCGCAGCCCGCGAACGGCTCGATCGTACCCGCTGACGACACGCGAACTACCTTGTCGAATCCCGGCTCCGCGATGTACAGGTTGTCGTGCTTGTCGATTGCGATGCCCTCAGGACTGAGGGTGGCTTTTCGCGCCGGTCCGTAATCGCGCGCAAACAGCCCGATACCGGCCACGGTGGTGATGAATCCAGGCGTCAGGTCTTCGATTTGCGGCGGGACGTAGAGAAACTCGCCGTACGCCGCAGCACTGTTGTTCGTTGCGGAAATGACTACGTAACCATTGTCGTGTCGGGGCATCTGCAGTCGGACTTCGTCGTTGGTTCGGAAGAGTGGCGCAACGGAGATGCGATCGAGACGAATCGTCGCCGCGTCAAAGTTCGTTCCTCGGATCGTAACGACCGTCCCGCCGACAATCGGCCCCTCAGGCGGAGAAACGGAGTCGATGCGCGGCTCTTGCGCCAGCGCAGCGGCGCATGTCAGAGAGACGAGAAGCGACACACGACGTGTCAACGTAGGAAAAGGCTAGCAGAAAGCCGCTAGCTGGGAAGATTCGAATTCTCGCTTCGCGGTGGCCTAACCAACTGGCGACAAACCTAACCGGGCGCAGATCGATCGCAACAGGGATGCGAATCGTGAAGGAGGCCAGGCCTGGTAACGCACCGGGCTTGTAGCCGCCGGTGGCTGGGAGACAGGGAGTCGAACCCCGATTGAGCGGTTCAGAGCCGCTTGTCCTACCATTGAACGATCTCCCAAAGATCAGCGGGTGCGGATGCTACACGGCGCAAAACGCCCGGGTCAAGCCACGCATTCCTTGCAAATGGTGGCACAATCATCGCGGAGGTTTGTTCCCGTGCTGCCTGAAGTTTTCGAGTGTCCGACCTGCGAGCGACAGTTCGTTTTCGAGCTGGTCGAATCGGCCGAGGATCACTCGATCTACTGCCCGCAGTGCAAGCGCTACCTCGGCGAGAAGGACGTCAACTTCGTCCTGCTGACCGAGATCGACGAGCTCACCGAGCGCCTCCGCTTCGAGCGCGACCGCCTCGAAAAAGACGAAGCGGTCTACGGCATGACCGAGTGCGACGCCGAGCTCCGCACCTACGGCGCCGAGATCCACAAGGTCGTCAACATCCTCCGCCGCACCCTCGCCGACCTCGACGCGCTGAAACAGCAATACCTGTGAAGCGTCCTCTCGACGGATTCGTCGTCGCTGATTTCTCCCGAGTCCTCGCCGGCCCGTTGTGTACGCAGATGCTCGCCGACGCCGGCGCGCGCGTGATCAAGGTCGAAGAGCCGGGACGCGGCGATGAGACGCGTCGCTGGGGACCGCCGTTCATCGACGGCATCAGCGCGTACTTCCTGTCGATCAATCGCGGTAAGGAATCGCTGACGCTGAATCTGAAATCGGAGGATGGGCGGCAGGTGGCGCAGACGCTCATCGCGCGCGCCGACGTCGTCGTCGAGAACTTTCTCAAGCCGCCGATCGATTTCGGGACGAACGCGCGCGCCGTCGTCTGCAGTATTCGCGGCTTCGACTCCGATACCTCCGAGGCGATGACGCCGGGGTACGACCTGTTGGCGCAGGCAGGGTCGGGATTGATGGCGATCACCGGTGCGGTGGATGGCGAGCCGTCGAAGGTGGGCGTTGCGCTGGCCGATGTGCTCACGGCGCATCACGCATTCGGTGCGATCACCGCGGCGCTCGTCGCACGCGAGCGGACGGGACGCGGGACGAAGATCGAAGTCTCGCTCTTCAGCTCCACGCTCGCGTCGCTGGTCAACGTGGCGCAGAACGCTCTCGTCACGGGGAGGGAAGCACGCCGCTTCGGCAACGAGCATCCGTCGATCGTCCCGTATCAACTCTTTCATGCGAAGGACCGGACGTTCGCCATCGGCGCGGGGACAGACCGGCATTTCGAGCAGATCTGCAGCGACGTCATCGAACGTCCCGAGCTCGCGCGCGACCGCCGTTTCGCCACGAACGCCGCGCGCGTGAAACATCGTGGAACGCTCGTGCCGCTGCTCGACCAAATCTTCCGCACGAAGAGCGCGCGCTACTGGCTGACGCGTTTGCGCAAGGCGAACGTTCCGTGCTCGCTCGTGCAGGGAGTGCTCGAGGCGTTGCATTCACCGGCGGGACTTCCGCTCGTGACGCGCGTCGAGCATCCGCGGATCGGCGCGTACGAGGCAGTGCGCTATCCCGTGCTCTTCGACGGCGCGCGGACACCCGCCGGCAGTGCGCCGCCCGAGCTCGGTCAGCACACCGACAAAGTGCTGCGCGACCTCGGCTTCACGCGTCGCGAGGTGACGCGGCTACGGAAGATCGGTGCGGTTTAGCGCGACACGATGTAGAGCAGCATGCAGCAGACCAGGATGAACAGGATCAACGCCGACGCGAGCAGCACGGGGCGCCGCTCGTTGTTGCTGCCGAAGGATCGGAAGACGAACCAGAGGCCGGTGAAGCCGACTCCGAGGATGAGCGAGCCGACGATGATCACGCGGATGATGGCGGTTTGAAAATCGGGCATCGGGCCATGCATCTTATCGCCGCCGCCATCTTCGACTTCGACGAGACGATCATCGATCTCGAGCCGCAACACACCGTCGCGTACGAGTTGCTCTGTCGCGCGATGGGGAGCGATTACGCCCGGATGCCGGAGAGTTTTCGCACCGGCTCGGGGCGCCGGATCATCGACGACATCCGCGAGATGAGCGTCTTCTTCGGCTGGACGAAGAGCGAGGACGAGCTGCTGGCGATGCGGCTCCACGACTTCGATGAAGCATGCAGAACGTCACCGCTGACGCTCATGCCCGGCGTCGCGAAGACCATCCGCGATCTGCACGACCTCGACATCCCGCTCGCGATCGCGACGTCGGCCGTCGGCTCCTCCGTCGAGATCCTGCTGCGGCGCTTTGAGCTGCGCGACTGTTTCGAGCTGATCGTCGATGGCAGTGAAGTCGTGCATGGAAAGCCCGACCCCGCCGCGTATCTGCTGACCGCGCGGAAGCTCGGCGTCGATCCGAGCGAGTGCGTCGTCTTCGAGGACTCGCGTGTCGGTGTGCTCGCCGCGAAAGGCGCGGGAGCGTACTGCGTCGCGGTGCGCAACCGGCGCGCGCAGGAGTATCAGGATCTCTCCGAGGCGGACGTGGTGCTCGACAGCTTCGAGCGGCTCGACGTCAGAACGGCTTTCGCGCCGAAAGGACGCTGAGCTCCGCCACGAGGCGGATCAGGCGCCGCCCTTCCTCATCCGCCGTTTCGTACGAGCCGCAGAGCTGCACCAGCTCTTCCTCGTCTTCGTACGCGGCGACCGTGAAGCCGTCGGGCGGTTGCAGCGCGGAGTCGGTCGGCACGCGCCACCACGATCCATCCTTGAAGTGATAGGCGATGTAGCCGCGCGTCCGCATGCGACGCGCTTCGCCGAGCTGCGCGAGGATGCGCGCGCCGGCGGAGTCGGTGAGATCGCCGCTGGCGTTCGACTTCTGTGCGGCGAGCACCTTGCCGACGAACGTGGCCATCATCGCGTGCAGCCGGTTCTCCGCATCCCCTTTGGCCTCGACGAAATGAACCGCCGTGTGCGCCACGGTGCTCGTCATGTCGCCGCCCGGCTTGCGCACTTCGCTCGTCCGGATCACCTCGACGATGAACGTCACGTCCTCGCCCATCCAGCGAAATGTCAGCTGGAAACGCTGGCCCGGCGAGACCATGCCGTAGTGTTCGATGAACGCGCCGCCGACGCCGATGTCGAGGATCAGCGCGTTCTGGCTGTCGAGCTGAGCGAGGATTGGTTTGGCGAGATGAAGGCGTTGAAACTCGCGGCGGTCGTTGGTGACCATGAGCGCAGAGATTAGCAGGAGGTGGCGCTGATATTGCTGCCTCCGCCACAGGAGCTCCAATGGCGGTCGAGCGCCGCGACGAACGGCGAAGCATCTGGCGTGTAGGTCCGGAAAGTACGTGGACGACTGTCCTTCCGGTGGCGTTCATCATCGCCTCGCTGCTCTCGCTCGTCCTCCTGCCGATCATCGTGTCGAACCACACGCGGCGGATGCGTGACGAGATCAAGCGTCTCTCCGAGCCGGCGCGGGAAGCGGCCAATCAGGTGCAGGTCGATCTCTCCAAAGAGCTCGACAACGTCATCGCGTTTCAGGTGACGGGGCAGACGCAATACCGGGCCGAGTACGAGCTCCTGCTGAAGGAGCAGGAAGAGAAGAGGAAGGTCCTCGAGAAGCTCGTGCCGACGCTCGGCGCCGACGCCGTGTCGGCGCTGCGCACGCTGGTCGCCGACACGCGGCAGTGGCATGACGGCGTCCGCGCCGGCGAGCTGTTCGATCGGCAGCTGCCCGAGGGAGTGTTTCTGGCGAGGTTGTTCGAGCGGCATCCGGCGTACGAGCGGTCGCTGCGCGATGCATCGATTCTCGAGAGGATGATTCAGCTGGGGATCGAGGACCGGCTGCAGAAGATCCGGTCGGCGGAGCGGCTGAACATGTCGCTCACCATCCTCCTCACGCTTCTCGCGCTCACCTCCGCGATGCTCGTTGCGGGCCTCGGGCGGCAGATGCGACTCCTGGCGGGCGAGGCGATGCGTCGCCGCGCCGAGGCGGAGCACGAAGCGGCGGATGCGAAGGCGGCGCGCGCGTTCGCCGAGCAGCAGGAACGGCGCGCGGCGTTCATCGCCAGCGCGGGGCAGGCGCTCAGCGCGTCGCTCGATTACGAGCAGACCGTGGCCACGCTGGCGAAGTTGATCGTGCCGAACCTCGCCGAAGTCGGCGTCATCGACATGGTCGAGGCGGGCGGATCGCTGAGACGCGTCGCCGCGGTGCATCGCAATCCGGAAGAGCAGATCGCGCTCAATCCGATGATCGGCGACACGATCTCCGAGACGCCCGATGCCATCGTGCGCGTGATGAACGAGCGCGACGCGCGGCTGGTCGGAGCGGCGGCGGGACTGATGCGCTACATCGGCGTGGCCGACGACGCGCGCGGCGTGATGATCGTGCCGCTGGTCAGCCGCGGCCAGACCCTCGGCGTCATCACCGCGGCACCGCCGAAAGGAAAAACGTTCAGCGAAGACGACCTGTCGCTCTGCGTCGACCTCGCGCGGCATGGCTCGTTCGCCGTCGACAACGCGCACCTCTACCTCGACGCGCAGCAGGCGGTTGCGGCGCGCGAGCAGGTGCTGGCCATCGTGTCGCACGACCTGCGCAATCCGTTGAACGCGATCACGCTCGCCGCGCAGTTGCTGCAGATGAACGAGTTGTCGGCCGACGATCGCGAGCAGGTCGACACGATCGAGCTGTCGGCGAAGCGGATGAGCCGTCTCATCGCCGACCTGCTCGACATCACGCGACTCGAAGGCGGCAAGCGGCTGCCGATCGAACCGGAGCGCGTCGACGCCGAGACGATCGTGAGCGAGGCGTACGAACTGTTCAAGGCGCAGGCCGCGGCGCAGCAGATCACGCTGCGCTACGAGGTCGTGCAGGGCACGCCGCCGGTGCATGCCGACCGCCATCGCGTGATGCAGGTGCTGTCGAATCTCATCGGCAACGCGTTGAAGTTCGTGCCGGCGGACGGCGTGATCTTCTGCCGCGCCGAGCCGGCGATGCGCGACGTGCTGTTTACCGTCGCCGACAACGGCCCGGGCATCCGCCGCGAAGACATCGGCCGGATCTTCAGCCCGTACTGGCAGTCCGAGCGCGCCGAGCGGATGGGCGCGGGCCTCGGCTTGCCGATCGTGAAAGGCATCGTCGAGTCGCACGGCGGGAGGATCTGGGTGGAGAGTGAGGAAGGGCGGGGGACGCGGTTTTACTTCACGTTGCCGGTGGATCGGGGGGAGAGAGAGGAGAGGACCGCTACGCTTTCGGCGGAATCTCCATCTCCTCGCTGATGCTCAACTCGGCGAAGAGGCGAATCAGGCGGCGGCCCTCCTCATCGGAGACGAGGAAGACACGGCAAAGACGCTCCATCTCGTCGTGATCGACGTCGCGCGCGACGGTGAAGCCGACTGCCGGCTGCTCGGGGAGAAAGACGGCGCGGCGGCTCCAGCTGAGGTTCGGCTCGAGGCGATAGCAGACGTAGCGCGCCTGCGTGCCGCGGACCGTCTTGTCGCCGTCGATGGCCTGACCATGCGGCAGCGCCGGCTGCGGGCGCTTTTCCAGCTCGTTCGTCACCAGTGTCGCGAGCATTTTGCGGAGGACGTCGCCCGATCCCTCGATCGCGGCGACGAAGCGGACGCCCGACTCGTAGCCGCTATCGGGGTACTTCGCATTCGCGCCGGTGCCGGTGCGGACGAGCTCACAGCGCAGGCCGATCTCGTCGCCGTCGAAGGAGAAGCGAAGCTCGCCGCTCTCCTGATCGAACGGCTCGGCGTGGTGCACGCGCGCGCCGATCACCCCGACCTCGAGGATGGAGACCGCGGTGGTGCCGAGTGTTCCCGGAAGTGGAGGATCGAGACGGAGCCGTTGAAATTCGCGGCGCTCAGCGGACGACATGTCCGCGCATTTTACTGCGCGGAGGTCAGTTTCACCGATGACACGTAACGTCCCCGAAGCACCTGCTGGTACTGCCTCGTCCGCGAGGTCACGCGCTGCACGTAATTCTGCGTCTCGTCGAACGGCGGCATGCCGCCGAAGCGCTCCACATTTCCCTCGCCGGCGTTGTACGCGGCGAGCACGGTGCGCTGATCGCCGAAGCGGTCGAACAGGTAGCGGAGGTACTTCGTCCCGGCGGCGATGTTCTCTTCCGGATCGAAGAGATCATCGGCACCCATCAGGCGGCCGGTCTCCGGGATGATCTGCATCAGCCCCTGCGCGTTCTTGTGCGAGATCAGGCGCGGACGGAAATCGGACTCCGCCTCGACCACGGCGGCGACGAGCTCCGGCGAGAGATTGTTGCGGCGCGCCTCGCGATAGATGATCGAGCCGTACTGCACTTCGGTGCGGAAGAACTCCTCTTTCATCACGTCGAACGTGAAGCGCTGGGGCGGCAGGGCTGGAGTGCCGAACGTGGAGCGGATGCGGGGCGTGGTGAAGATCGAAAGCTCGCGCACTTTCGCCGCTTCGCGCTTGATGGCGAGCATCGGGATCGACATGTTCATCGCTTCGGTCGGGATGCCGATGGCGCCGAAGACGAGGGGAACGCCGACGATGAGCGCGACGCCGCGCGTCGAGACGGCGCGGCCGGCGCGTTGCGCGAAACGCAAAGAACGGCGCCACAGTGTCCGTTCCCGCCTCGCGTGAACCTGGCAGTCGCAGATGATGCGGAAGTCCTTTGCATGCATACGCAGACCGCTGGTGGGCAAATCGCGCACCAGTTTCATCTGTTGCAAATCCAAATCACTGATCCTCAATGCTTTAAAATTCTTTCCATGTCGCCGGTCGACCGTCGCCGCTTCCTGCAGCTCTCCGCCGCCGCATCGCTCGCGCCTGGCGCACTCATCGGTAATACGAAGAGCCGGGAGGGAGCGTCCGGTGGATACATGCTGCAGATGAACGGCTACGCCGTGAATGCGGAAACGCCGCTCGAACTGCTGACCGACTACATCACTCCTGTGGAATTGTTCTTCGTACGAAGCCACTGGATCCCGCGCACACCCACACTCCGCCAGTGGCGCCTCACCGTGGACGGTGAAATTGGGGAGTCGTTACGACTCAGTGTAGACGATTTGCGCCGGATGCGTGTGACCGAGGCCACATGCGTCCTGCAATGCGCAGGAAATGGGCGCGGACTCTACACGCCTACGCTGCCCGGTGTCCAGTGGCGCTACGGCGCGGTCGGAAACGCCCGCTGGCGCGGCGTCGCGGTCAAAGACGTGCTCGAACGGGCCGGCGTGAAGCCATCGGCGAAGCATCTGCACCTGTTCGGCTCTGACGATCCGCCAGCGAAAGTGCCGCCGTTCCATCGCTCGATCGAGATGGAGAAGGCGATGGACGACGCCATCCTCGCGTACGAGATGAACGGACAGCCGCTGAATGCGATGCATGGCGCGCCGCTGCGACTCGTGGTGCCGGGATGGGCGGGCGATCACTGGATGAAATGGGTCGTGCGCCTCAGCGCGCAGCCGGAGCCGCAGAAGGGTTTCTACATGGAGACCGCGTATCGCTATCCGCTGAAGCCGGGCGAGCCGGGCGTGACGTTCAAGCCGGAAGAGATGCGGCCGCTGACCGAGCTCGCGGTGAAGTCGAACATCACCACCGCGCCGAAGCAGATGAAGGCCGGCGCGTCGAAGACGATCAGCGGCTTCGCCTTCTCCGGCGCGCCCGACATCGAGAAGGTCGAGATCAGCGACGACGACGGCGCGACGTGGCAGCTCGCGGAGCTCGATCCGCGGCACTCGCCGTACGCGTGGCGCCGCTGGTCGTATCGCTGGACTCCGCGCGCCGCCGGAAAGGCGCGGCTCTTCGCGCGTGCGACCGACGTCCGCGGCAGCGTGCAGCCGCGCGAGTCGGTCTGGAACCAGAGCGGGTATCTGTACAACGCGTGGCACTCGGTCGACATCGAGGTGACGGCATGAAGCTGGCGATCCTGATTGCGCTGCTCCCGCTCGTGGGGACGAAGCTGGCGACGCTGCCGGAAGGAAAAGGGAAGTCGGTCGTCGAGTCGCGCTGCTATGCGTGCCACGCCGCAGACCTGCTCGTGCAGCAGCGCCTGACCGAGAAGCAGTGGACCGCGGCGGTGGAGAAGATGATCCGCTGGGGAGCGCCTGTGACCGCTGACGAGAAGCCGGTGATCATCGAGTACCTGGCGAAGCGTTTCGGCGTCGACAACAAGCGGTTCAAGGCGACGAAGGTGCGTCCGATGGCTCGGTAGTCTCCGTCGTCGCGCTCGTGTCGGTCGTTTCTGTCGTTGCGGTGGTGTCGGTCGTTTCGGTTGGCTCGGGAGTGGCCGCATCCGTCGGCGGGGCCTGCTCCAGCGCCGTGTCCGTCGCCGGCGCCGGCTCTTCCGGCTTCTTCTTCTCCGTCAACACTTCCTTCTCGAAGAGGTATCCCCAGCGCCGCATGCGCGAGAGGATCATCTTCTGCCGTCCGCGCAATCTGCGATTCGGTCCGGCCGGATCCATCACCCGCGGATTCGGCAGGCAGCCGGCGAGCAGCGCGGCCTGCGACGGCGTGAGCTCCGACGCCCTCTTCTGAAAGTAGAAATGCGCCGCGGCCTCGGCGCCGTACACGCGCTCGCCCATCTCCACGACGTTCAGGTAGAGCTCGAGGATCCGCTTCTTCGTGAGGTGCTCCTCGAGCGCGCGGGCGATGAAGAACTCCTTGAGCTTGCGCAGCGGATTGCGCGACGGCGAGAGGTAGAGGTTCTTCGCCAGCTGCTGCGTGATCGTCGAGCCGCCGTGGGCGAGCTTTTTCTTCTTCCAGTCCTTCTCGATCGCTTCCTGCATCCCCTTCACGTCGATGCCGTTGTGCTCGTAGAACGAATCGTCCTCGGCGACGAGCACGGCGCGGCGGAGGTAAGGGGAGATCCGGTCGTACGGGACGAACGTGTAGTGGATCGTGTCGTCCTGGCCCGCCTCGCGGAGCTGTTCGCGGCGCTGCTCCATGAAGGCCGTCGACTTCGGCGGCTCCTTCGCCAGGCGGGAGACATCAGGGAAGGTGAGCCACTCGTACGCGAGAAAGGCGACGAAAAGTAACAGCGCGCCGAGCAGGAGGCGTTTGAACAATCGAGCGATTGTACTTAGATTGGTAGACATGAAACGGCTCCCGATCCTGCTGCTCCTCGTCCTCGCCGCCACCTCCGCGTTCGCGCTCGACACCGTCACGCGCGGCAAGCGCATCGGCGTCCTGCTCACGCGCGAGCGCTACGAGGGAGCGGAGAGCGCGATGTCGGCGTCGATCGCGAGGTACCTCCGCGAGGAGCTGGTGAAGTCGGGCTTCGACGCCTTCGACACGAAGGTCACGTACGACGAGTTGAGCCGCAACGCGACGACCGCGGCCGACTACTACGTCGAGATCGCGGCGAGCGATTCGACCGGCGGCGTGCCGGGCGGCATCGGCATCGGCAACAGCACGGTCGGCGTCGACATCTCGGTCGTCATCGCGCACGTCGCCGCGGAAGTGCGGCTGTACGACGGGCGGTCGCTGGAGCTGGTCCACCGTTTCGAGCTCGACAAATCGCGCAAGGGGATCGCGCCGACGTCGATCAGCATCGGCGGCTCGAACCTCTTCGCCTGGATCGCCATCCCCATCACCGAGGTCGTGCAGTTCCGGCGCGCGGCTCATGCGGTGGCGAAAGAGGCCGCGATTCAGGTCGCCGAGTACCGGCAGGCCGATTGAAGCCGGTCATCGTCCTGACGACGGTCGGCGCCGACTTCGATCCGAAGCCGCTCGCCCGCGAGCTCGTCGAAGCGCGCCTCGCCGCCTGCGTCAACATCGTTCCGGCGCTCGAGTCGGTCTATCGCTGGGAAGGGAACGTCGCGGAAGACGGCGAGAAGCTGCTGCTCATCAAGACCGTCGATGAGCGGCTCGACGCGCTGCAGGCGAAGCTCTTCGCGATGCATCCGTACGACGTGCCGGAGTTTGTGGTCCTCGCGATCGACGACATTCGCGGGCCTTATCGCGACTGGCTGATGCAGTCGATCTGAACACGAAGGATTTCGTCGCCGTTCCCCCTCCAACGAGCATGAAGACGTTCGTGCTTGTACTGCTCCTCCTCGCGACCACTGCTGCCTTCGGGCAGGACAACAGCATCGTGCTCCGCCTCGCCTCGAGCCAGTTCAGCGGTGAGAGCGCCTCGATCGATGGCGAAGCGAGCCTGCCGTTCTCGCTCTCGTCGAATGTCGGCTACGGCCTCGGCTTCACGCATCAGTTCTCGCCGCGCTTTTCCGCGGCATTCGACGTCATGCGTTTGCGTCCCGATGTGAAAGCGGACATCGACGGCATCGCCATCGACGGCGGCACGCTGTCGCTCACGCCGCTCACCGCGATCGCTCGCGTGCATGGCCGCTACGTCTACGCCGGCGCGGGCCTGGCGTACCTGATGACCGGCGATCTGCGCAGCGCGGACCTCGATTTCACCGGCATCGGCGGCGTCTCGGTCGACAATGACATCACGTACGTGCTCAATGCAGGGGTCTCGGTGCCGGCCGGAAAGTCGCTGCACATCGACTTCGATGCGCGCTACTTCCCGGCGAAGGTCGACGCCACGACCGCGGCCGGTCGCGGCAGCCTGAAGTTCAACTCGCTCCTCCTCGGCGCCGGCCTCGGATGGCGATTCTGAAATGAATGCGAACCAAGACAAAGCGCTTGCGGCGCGCATGCTGAAAGGCGACGAGCGCGCGTTCGGCGAGTTCTTCGACGCCTACTTCGCGCCGCTCTTCCGCTTCTCGCTCTCCCGCCTCGACGGCAACGACGCCGCGGCGGAGGACGTCGTGCAGAGCGCGATGACCAAAGCGATCGCGAAGCTGGCGACGTATCGCGGCGAGGCGACGCTGATGACCTGGCTCTGCACCTTCTGCCGCCACGAGATCAGCGCCTGGTGGCGGAGCGAATCGCGGCAGCCGAGCCGGCCGAATCTTCCCGAGGATCTCGCCGAGATCGAGGCCGCGCTGGAATCGCTCGCGCTGACGAGCGGCGACACGCCGGAGCTGAACGCGAAGCGAAGGGAGACGGCGCGGATGGTCCACGTCGCGCTCGATCGCCTGCCGCGCAACTACGCCGACGTCCTCGACTGGAAGTACATCGAGGCCGTTCCGGTGGTGGAGATCGCGACGCGTCTCGGCGTGAGCGCGAAGGCGGCGGAGTCGCTGCTGACGCGCGCCCGCGACGCTTTTCGCGAGGCGTTCACCGAGCTGCTGTCCGGATCGATGCTGTTGCAGAAACGAGGTGACGCATGAACGAACGACATGAATTGAGCGATGAGTCGGTCGAGAGACTGCTGCGCATCGCTTCCGAAAAACCGGCCGTGCCGCACGAGGCCGAAGCGCGAGTCCGCGCGGCCGTGCATCAGGCGTGGCAGCAGGACGTTGCCAAGCGACGCTTCCGCCGCCGCGTGTGGACCGTGTCGTCGCTCGCCGCGGCGGCCGCGATCGCGATCGTGTTCCTCTCCCTCCCGCGGCAGACCATCGCGCCGGCGTTTCCGGCGGCGAAGCTCGAGCGGAGCGTCGGCACCGTGCACGTCCGCGCGGCAGACGGCGGCACGCTGATCGAGACCGGCGCTGACGGACGCGCGTCGTTCCGCCTCGACGGCGGGACGGAGTTCCGCATCGACCGCAATTCGCGCGTGTCGGTCGGCCGCGATTTCACGGTGATGGCCGGCGCGCTCTACGTCGCGTCAACTGAGCGAGGCCTCGCGGTGCGGACGCGCTTCGGCGTCGCACGTGACATCGGCACGCGCTTCGAGGTGCGGGTCGACGGCGAGACGGAGCTCGTGCGCGTCCGCGAGGGCATCGTCGATTTCGAGACTCATCGAGCCGTCGCCGGCGAGCAACTGGAGATCACGCGGAGCGGCGTGACGAAGTCGACGCTCGCGACGCACGCCGCGGAGTGGAGCTGGACCGAGACCGTCGCGCCGGCGTTCACGATCGAGGGGAGCAGTGTCTCTTCCTTCGTGGCGTGGGTGGCGAGCGAGAGCGGGATGAGCGTGCAGTACGCGTCGAACGACCTCCGCCTTCGCGCGCAGCGGACGACGCTGCACGGCTCGATCGGCGACCTCACGCCGGCCGTCGCCTGCGGCGCGATTCTGCCGACCGCGGGACTGCGCTGCACGTCGACGAACGGCGTGCTGCATATCGATGGTGCGAGATGAAGCGCGTCGCGTTGTTGGTGCTCATCGCGCTGCCCGTCTTCGCCGCGTATTCGGGACGTTCGCTCACCGCCGTTCTCGCGGAGATCGAGAGCCGCGGCATGCGTCTCGTCTACAGCTCTGAATTAGTGAAGCCGGAGATGCGCGTGCTGAGCGAGCCGCGCGCGAAGGACGATCGCGCGTTGCTGAAGGAGATCCTCGAGCCGCATGGACTCACGTTGAAGGACGGACCGGGCGGCGTGGTGCTGATCGTCGAAGCGCCGCACAGGAAGGTCGTCGCGACGCCTCCCATCGAGCTTCCGAAGTTCTCGCTCGCCACCATCGTCGTCACGCCGAGCGAGTTTCCGCTCCTCGGCGGCGGCGCACCGGAGGAGCGGCAATTCCTCACCCGCGAGGAAGTCATCCGCCTTCCGCATCTCGGCGATGACGTCTTCCGCGCCATCGACCGCCTTCCCGGAGCCGCGACCGGCGACATCTCGTCGGCGCTGCAGATCCGCGGCGGAGAAGGGAACGACGTCCTCGTGCTGATCGACGGACTCGAGGTCTACGAGCCGTTTCACATCAAGGACTTCAACGTCTTCTCCATTGTCGACAGCGAGGCGGTCGGCGGGATCGACTATCTCAGCGGAGGGATGCCGTCGGAGTACGGCAACCGGATGGGCGCGGTCGTCGACATGTCGACCGCCAGTCCGTCGAAGCGCCGCACGTACGCCGGGCTCAGTTTCACGCACGCGCGCTTTCTGTCCGAGGGAACGTTTGCGGGGGATCGCGGGGAGTGGCTCGTCTCGGCGCGCCGCGGCTATCTCGACTTCGCGCTGCAGCTCGCGAACGAGGCCGATCACAGTCTTTCGCCGCGCTACTACGACCTCCTGGGCAAAGTGCAATACCGCATCGGCGAGCGCTCGGTGCTTTCCGCGGAGGTGCTCGGCGCCTACGACCACCTCCGGTTCATGACCACCGGCGAGCAGAACGACGGGCATTACGGCAACACGTACGCGTGGCTCAACCTGCGCAGCGCGTGGACGCCGCAACTCTCATCGCGCACCGTCGTGTCGTCGGGACGCGTGACCCGGCGCAGGCGCGGCGGACGCGATGAATTCGATCAGACCGCGAGCGTCGCCGATCGCCGGTCGTTCGACGTGAACGGTGTGAAGCAGGACTGGACGCTCGATCTCTCCGGCCGCCGGCATTACGTGAAATGGGGATTCGACGCGAAGCACTTCGACGCGTCGTACCACTACACGAGCACGAGCGTGATCCGCGATTCGCCGCTGAGTGTCGTGACGACGCCGATCGAATCGGCGCGTGACGAGTCTCTGCGGCCGCGCGGAACGTCGTTCGCGTTCTACGCCGCCGATCGCGTGCGCATCGGGAAGAGCCTCGCGCTGGAAGCCGGCGCGCGGATCGAGAAGGAAAGCTGGGCGGGAGAGCGCGCCGCGATCACACCGCGCGTGAATCTCGCCTGGTCGCCGATGCCGCGGACGACGCTGCGCGCGGCTTGGGGCCGGTACCGGCAGCCGCAGGCGATCAACGAGATCCGGATCGAAGACGCGGACATCGCGTTCGACCCGGCGCAGCGATCGACGCAGGCGGTGATCGGCGTCGAGCAGCGCATCGCGGGCGGAATCGGCGTGCGAGTCGATGTCTACAGGAAGGAGATTTCGCACGTCCGCCCGCATTACGAGAATCTGTTCGATCCGCTCGAATTCTTCCCCGAGGTGCGGTTCGATCGGATCAGGGTTGCGCCGGAGCGTTCGCGTGCGCACGGCGTCGAACTCATCGCCAAGAAAGACGCGGGAGAGGGGAAAGTGTCGTGGTGGGCGAGCTTCGCGCACTCGTCAGCGATCGACACGATCGACGGACGCGACGTGCCGCGCAGTTGGGATCAGCCGAACGCCGCGAGCTTCAGCGTGAACTACCACCAGAGCGACGTGTGGAACTTCAACGTAGCCGGTCTCTACCATTCCGGCTGGCCCACGACGCGCCTCGACGCGAGCGTGGTCGGCTCCGCCATCCAACCGATCCTCGGAGCACGCAACGCCGCGCGGCTCCCAGCCTTCAGCCGTCTCGACACCCGCATCAGCCGCAGCACGACCTTCTCACGCGGGACGTTCCGCTCGTGGATCGAGGTGACGAACCTCCTCAATCACCGCAACGTCTGCTGCGTCGAGGGGTTCGCCTTCGTCGTCAACCAGGGGCAGCGCTCGGTCGACGTGCAGGAGAGCAACAGCGGAGTCGGGCGGTTGCCGTCGTTCGGCGTGTCGTGGGAGTTTTGAAAAAATCCACATCACGTAGAACGGGAAGCCGGATCGGCGCGAAAGCGTTAGATTCAGGCTCATGGACTCCATCGTCATTCGCGGCGCACGCGAGCACAACCTCAAGAACATCGACGTCGTCATCCCCCGCAACAAATTCGTAGTCATCACCGGCGTCTCCGGGTCGGGGAAGTCGTCGCTCGCGTTCGACACGATCTTCGCCGAAGGGCAGCGCCGCTACGTCGAATCGCTGAGCGCGTACGCCCGGCAGTTCCTCGAGCAGATGGAGAAGCCCGACGTCGATTCGATCGAAGGGCTCTCGCCCGCGATCTCCATCGAGCAGCGCACGACCTCGCGCAATCCGCGCTCGACCGTCGGCACCGTCACCGAGATCTACGACTACCTCCGCCTGCTCTACGCGTCGATCGGCATCCCGCACTGCACGAGCTGCGGTCAGGAGATCCATCCGCAGACGATTCAACAGATGGTCGACCGCCTGCTCTCGCTCCCCACCGGCACGAAGTTCACGCTGCTCGCGCCGTACGTCCGCGGCAAGAAGGGCGAGTACCGCAAGCAGATGCTGCAGATGGTGAAGGAAGGCTTCACCCACGCCATCGTAGACGGCAAGGAAGTCGAGCTCGCCGAGCCGCCGACGCTCGACAAGCAGAAGAAGCACGACATCGACGTCCGCATCGACCGCATCGTGGTGAAGGAAGGAATCGCGCAGCGTCTCGCCGATTCGCTGGAGACCGCGACGCGCGTGTCGAAGGGCCTGGTCAAGATCCTCTACCAGGAAGACAAGCGCGAAGAGCTGCTCTCCCAGAACTACGCCTGTCCCGACTGCGGCATCTCCATCGGCGAGATCACGCCACGCCTCTTCTCCTTCAACTCGCCGTTCGGCGCCTGCTCGCGCTGCTCGGGCCTCGGCGTCCTGCTGGAGATCGACGAGCGGAAGATCATCCCCGACACGTCGAGATCGATCGAGGACGGCGCGATCGCGATCTGGAAGGAAGGGGCCGACAACTGGCGCCTCAAGCAGATCCACACCATCGCCAAGCACTACAAGTTCTCCGTCTCCACGCCGTGGGAGAAGCTGCCGGAGAAGGCGCGCAACTGCATCCTCTACGGCTCGGAAGAGAAGATCCGATTTGCCTTCCAGGGCTCGGACAGCACGTACGCCTACAACGGCACGTACGAAGGCCTGATCCCGATGCTGAAGCGCCGCCATCTCGAGTCGGACAACGACGACATCCGCGAAGAGATCGAGCGCTTCATGACGCCGACGAAGTGCCCCGACTGCAACGGCCGCCGCCTCAAGCCGGAAGCGCTGAGCGTGACTGTCGCCGGCCTGCCGATCGACAAGGTCGTCAAACAGCAGCTCCTCGAGGCGGAGACGTTCTTCCGCACGATCGACATGTCGCCGCGCGACGAACAGATCGCCGGCAAGATCCTGAAAGAAGTGCGCGACCGCCTGCACTTCCTCAACGCGGTCGGCGTCGGGTACCTCACGCTCGACCGCGGCGGCGCGACGCTCTCCGGCGGCGAGGCGCAGCGCATCCGCCTGGCGACGCAGATCGGCTCGAAGCTGATGGGCGTGTTGTATGTCCTCGACGAGCCGTCGATCGGCCTGCATCAGCGCGACAACAAGAAGCTGATCGAGTCGCTGCTCGAGCTGCGCGAGCTCGGCAACACGGTGATCGTGGTCGAGCACGACGAGGAGACGATCGAGACGGCGGACCACATCATCGACCTCGGGCCGCGCGCCGGCGTGCACGGCGGCGAGATCGTGGCCGAGGGGACGCTGGAGCAGGTGAAGACGTTCCCGTCATCGCTCACCGCGAAGTACCTGCGCGGCGAAGCGCGCATCGAAGTTCCGGTGCAGCGCCGCGTGGCGGGCGAGAACACGCTCGTCATCCGCGGCGCGAAGCAGAACAACCTGAAGAACATCGACGTCGCGTTCCCGCTCGGACTCTTCATCGCCGTCACCGGCGTGAGCGGCTCGGGCAAGTCGACGCTCGTCAACGACATCCTCTACAAGGCGCTGTCGCGGCATTTCTACGACTCGGTCGACACGCCGGGCGAGCACGCGCGCATCGACGGGCTGGAGCATCTCGACAAGGTTATCGACATCGATCAGTCGCCGATCGGCCGCACGCCGCGCTCGAATCCCGCGACCTACACGCAGCTCTTCACGGAGATCCGCAACCTGATGTCGGCGACGCCCGAAGCGCGCATGCGCGGTTACGGGCCGGGACGTTTCTCGTTCAACGTGAAGGGGGGCCGCTGCGAGGCATGCAAGGGCGACGGGCAGATCAAGATCGAGATGCACTTTCTCCCCGACATCTACGTCACATGCGACGTCTGCGGCGGCAAGCGCTACAACCGCGAGACGCTGGAGGTGAAGTACAAGGGCGCGTCGATCGCGGAGATCCTCGACATGACGGTGGAGCAGGGGATCGAGATCTTCCGCAACGTGCCGAAGATCTTCAACATCCTCCGCACGCTCGATGAAGTGGGCCTCGGCTACATCAAGCTCGGCCAGTCATCGACGACGCTCTCCGGCGGCGAGGCGCAGCGCGTGAAGCTGGCGAAGGAGCTGGCCAAGCGCGCCACCGGCCGCACGATGTACATCCTCGACGAGCCGACGACCGGCCTCCATTTCGACGACGTCGCCAAACTGCTGCACCTGATGCACGGCCTCGTCGACCGCGGCAACACGGTCGTCGTGATCGAGCACAACCTCGACGTCATCAAGACCGCCGACCACGTGATCGACCTCGGCCCCGAGGGCGGCGACGCGGGCGGGCGGGTGATCGCGATCGGGACGCCGGAGGAAGTGGCGCAGCAGTCGGACGCGCCGACGGGGGAGTATCTGCGCAAGATGCTCGGAGGCCAGAAGTTCATGCTGCGCGAAGACGCAGCATCTCCGGTTACACCGGCAGCGGCTGAAGTTCGTGCGAAGCGTGGTGTAACCGGAGATCCTGCGTCTGCGCGCAGGATGAAATGACGAGCCCCCGCGTTCAGTGCGAAGTCACATGCAGCGTGTCGGGTGACGGCGTCGGCATGTTCGCCGTCCCCCGCACCTCGTACACCGGCATCTTCTGCTGCAGGCCTTTGAGGGCGAACTCGCCGAGGGGCTCGGTGTGGAACGAGCCCATGATGCGGTCGAGCGTGTTCTTCGAAATCACCAGCTGTCCCGGCTTCGCGACGCCGCTCTCCAGTCGGGAGGCGATGTTCACCGATGATCCGAGGACCGTGTAGTCGACGCGTTTCTCGGTGCCGACGTTGCCGACCACCGCGGGGCCGCTGTTGATGCCGACGCGCACGCGGACGGGCGGGAGGCCTTCCTTCTCGCGGTGCGCGTTCCAGTCGGTGACCAGATGCTGCAGCATCAGGCCGGCGAGGACGGCGCGGTCGGCGTGGTCCTCCTGCGGGATCGGCGCGCCGAAGAACGCCATCACCGCATCGCCGATGAATTTATCGAGCGTGCCGCCGTACGCGAAGATCGAGTCCACCGCGGCGGTGAAGAAGTGCGACAGGAACTCCGACACCTCTTCCGGTTTCTTCGTCTCCGAGATCGTCGTGAAGCCGGAGATGTCGGCGAAGAGGATCGACACGTCGGCGCTGTGGATCTCCGTCTCGTTCGTCGAGACGACGCCTTTGACGATCTCGTCGATGACCGCGGGCGAGTGATAGCGCTCCATCTTCGAGCGGATCTTCCGCTCCTGCTCCACCTTCTCGCCGAGCTGCGCGCGCTCGATCGCCACCGCCGCGAAGTTCGCCAGCGCGGTGAGAAGATCGAGGTCTTCTTCCGTGAAGCGTCCGATGTGAATCGGCGAGTCGACCTGCACCGCGCCGATGACATGCGCCTTGTTCCAGAGCGGGACGCACATCGCCGAACGGATACCGTGAATGGCGATCGACTTGCCGCCGAGGAGGCGCGCATCTTCGAGCGCGTTGGAGGTCATCAGCGCCACCTGCTGCTCGGCCACCATCTTCAGGATCGTGCGCGAGATCGGGATGTCCTCGGCGTTCGCTCCTTCGATGAACTTCGTCAGCTTGGGGACCGGCGTCCCGTCCTCGTCGAACAGGATCAGCAGACCGCGCTCGACCGGCAGGTACTTGAAGATCATGTCCATCACGACGTTGAGGAGCGAGTCGAGGTTGTCGCTCTGCAGCATCGCCTTCGCCACCTGCACCAGGACCTGGAAGATCTTCTCCCGCGCCATGCCCGGCTCGGGCTTGACGCCCGGCTCCGACGGCGGCCGCGGCGCCAGTTTCTCCGCCTCGGCGAAGTCGAGGTTGAACTCCGAGTTGAAGTCGGAGATGCGGCGGATGACGGTGCCCGACGGGTTGTCGAACATCGACTCGCCGGTGAAATCGACGGAGGGCATGCCGCGCAGCTCGAGCTGCACGGAGCCGATCAGGATCTTGTCGCCGGGATTGACGGCCGATTCGGTGATGAGGTTGCCGTTGACCTTCACGCCGTTGGTCGACTTGAGGTCGATGATCCACCAGTGACCGTCACGCGGCTCGAATCGCGCGTGCTTGCGCGATACCGACGGGTGGTTGAGGACGAGATCGTTTCCCTCGGTGCGTCCGACTGACATCTCCCCGCGCAGATCCGCAACGCGAGGTACGCCGAGGTCAACGTAGTGGATCTGAAGTTGATCGGCCATTTCGAAAAGAGCGCTCAATTATAACGTGTGCTGGGTCACGCGCCGGCCTCTGTAACCCGCGTATAATCCTCTCTCCGGCAAACTCCACTCATGAACGAGCAATCCACGGCGCAGCCTGCCGTTACTCCCGGTCGCCTCCTCATCCAGGCGGCTCTTCGCACGGATGTGGGGCTGGTGCGTTCCGAAAATCAGGACTTCGGGACGTACACAAGTCCATCTGAAGAGAAGGGCACACTTCCGGGTGGACGTCTCCTCGTCGTCGCCGACGGCATGGGGGGACACCGCGGCGGCGCGACCGCCTCGCGTCTGGCCGGCGAAACGGTGAAGGCGCAATACCTCGGCGGCGAGTCGGACGACGTCGCCGCCGCGCTGCGCGAGGCGCTGCAGCGCGCGAACTCCCGCATCTTCCACGAGGCGCAGGCGAATCCTGACCTGCGCGGCATGGGCACCACGACCTCCGCGCTCGCCATCCGCGACGACTACGCCTGGTTCGGCCACGTCGGCGACTCCCGCATCTACCGCGTCCGCGGCGAGAACATCGAGCAGCTCACCGACGATCACTCCCTCGTCGCCACAATGGTGCGCGAGGGACTGCTGACGACGAAGGAAGCGGAGACGCATCCGCGGCGCAATGTGCTGCAGCGCTCGATGGGCGTGTCGGAGGACGTCGAAGTCGACGTCAAGGGTCCGTTCGACGTGCAGGAAGGCGACACCTTCATCCTCTGCAGTGACGGCCTGCACGGACTCGTCAAGGAAGACGAGATGCGTGAGATCGCAAAGCAGCCGATCGACGTCGCCGCCGACGATTTCGTGAAGCGGGTCCTCGAGCGCGGCGCGCCCGACAACGTGACGGTGATCGTCGCCAGGGCCGTGCGCGCGATGCCGGGCGATGACGACGTGACGCTGCTCGATCACAAGCACGCGGAGAAGACGCAGGAGATCGCCGCGGCTGACGTCGGATCGCTCAATGTGGAGGGACAGGCGCCCCGCCTGTCCACCGAGCCGACAGGCGAGGCGCCTGTCGCTCCACCACGCCAGGCCGCCGGTGGGTTCGCCTTCCTCAAGTGGATGCTCATCGTGGTCCTCCTTGCCGGTGTGGCCGGCGCCTGGTTCTTCTGGAACCGGTAACCCCATGGTCGCCCGGTCCCGACTCCTCGTACTTTTGCTTTTTTGCCTCGCCTGCCGCCGCGACGCATCGCGTCTCGATGAAGTGGGCAAGATGGCGTACACCGTCAAGCCCGCCGTCGTCCGCGTGAACGCGTACGCGACCGGCCAGTTCCGCTACGAGCCGTCGACGATCAGCGAAGTCGAATCGCAACTGCAGGCCGCCGGCTTTGACTTCGTGGCGCGCGCGCTCCCCGCGGGCGCGACCTCGCTCGACACCGGCGCGGGCGGTTCGGGGAGCGGCTTCATCATCAATCCCGACGGCGTGATCGTCACCTGCGGCCATGTCGTCTCTCCGACGCGCGACGACGCCGCGCTCCGCCGCGAGCTGCTGCGCAATGGCGCGATCGCCACGCTGCTGCGCCACTTTCCGGTTGAGAACCTGCGCACGATTCATCGCGGCGACGGCCTCGAGCGCTTCATCAATTACGTTGCCACCGCCGGCGAGCTTCAGAACGTCCGCGTGGTCAATGAGGTCGAGCTGTCGAACGGCGAGAAGCGGCCGTTCCGCATCCGCAGCTACTCGCCGCCGCTGAACGAGCGCGGCACCGACCTCGCGCTGCTCGACATCGATCGCAAGAATCTCCCCACCATCCGCCTCGCCGACTCCGACACCGCGCGCGTCGGCGATTCGATCTGGGCCGTCGGTTACCCCGCGGTCGCCAGCAGCTCCGATGACGTCATCGGCGGCTGGCTCTCGCGCGACAGCGATCTCGAGGCGACCGTGAGTCCCGGCAACGTGACGGCGATCAAGCGCAACATCGCGAACGTGCCGGTGCTGCAATCGAACGTGGCGATCTATCGCGGGAACTCGGGTGGTCCGGTCGTCAATCGCGACGGGGAAGTGATCGGCGTCTCGACGTGGGGCCACACCGACGCGGAGCAGATCAAGTTCCTCGTGCCGTCGAATGTCGCGCGCGACATGCTGATGTCATCGAAAGTCGCGGTGAACGTCGACGGCGAGATGAGCCGCCACTATCGCGCGGCACTCGATGCGGCGGCCGACGGCGACTGGAGCAAGGCGAACGGCGAGCTCGCCATCGCCGGCGCGACGTTCAAAGGCTCGCCCGATCTGATCCGCCTGCGCAACGACGCCGAGCGCGCGCTCAAGACGCTTCCGGCGTGGCGGCGGTATCCGGTGGCGACCGGAGTCGCCGGTGCTTCGCTCGGACTGGCGGTCATCGGCGGGACGCTCCTGCTGACGCAGCGGCGTACGCGCATCCCCGTCCCGCCCGAGCAGGCGGGAACGGTGGAAACGGTCGTGCCGACCGAGGGGAGCATTGCCGAGCGGATGCTGGGGCGCTTCACGATCCTCAACGGGACGCGCGCCGGACAGCGTCTCGGCCTCGGCGGATCGGGCATCCGGATCGGCCGGGAGTCGGCGATTTGTGAGATCGTATTGGAAAATCCGAAGGTTTCGCGTCTGCATGCCGAGGTCGTCTCCATCGACGGCAAAGTCATGCTGATCGACCGGAATTCGTCGAACGGTACATATGTCAACGATCAAAAGATCGACAAACGCTTCCTGAAGGACGGCGACATCATCTACTTTGGTGGACGCAACGCGGTCGCTGTTGCTTACCACGCCTGAGTGAGGGTCATCGTGGCTGACAAGCGGTGTGAGAACGGGCACTTCATCGATGAGTCGTGGGACCTCTGTCCGTACTGTCCGGCGGACAACAGCGAGCCGGACATCCCCGTCGTCCGGCCCGCGTCGCGGGTGAGCGTTCCGGAGCCGGCCTCGCAGCAGCAACCGCAGTCGCAGGGGCGCCAGGTGAGCGTCGCCTCTCCCATCCCGCCTCCTCCCGTCGTCGGCAACATTCCGTCCAGCCCGCGCATCGTTCCTCCGATGGAGCGGACGGTCGCGGTTCGCGTCGCGGCGGAGAGCAACCTCAGCGCGGTCGCGCCGAAGCGCTACGTCGTCGGCTGGCTCGTCGGCCTCAACGGCGTCGCGCGCGGCGAGTCGTATCCGCTGCGCATCGGCCGCAATGTCCTGGGACGCGATCGCCGCAGCGATGTAGTGGTCCCCGACGATCAGGCCTCATCGCATCACGCCGACCTCGTGTTCCGTCCCGAGGAGCGGCGCTTCATCCTGATGGACCACAACTCGACCAACGGGACGTACGTGAACGAGGTCGAGATCGAGCCGCGACGCGACCTCAGCACCAAGGACGTGATCCGCATCGGCTCGCACCGCTTCCTCTTCATGCCGCTCTGTCACGACGGGTTCTTCTGGGACGATGAGGGCGCGCTGAAATGAGTGTCGGTCAGACCATCGGCAATTACCGCGTCGAGCGCGAGATCGGCGAAGGCGGGATGAGCCACGTGTTCATCGGCCGCACGCTGCAGTCGACCGAGGCATTGCCGCCCGACTACACGGTCGTCCTCAAGATCATGTCCGAAGAGCTGGCCGGCGAAGTGACGGCCCGCAAGCGCTTCGTCAAAGAAGCGCAGATCCTCTCCAAGCTCCGCCACCGCTACATCACCCGCTTCTACGAATTCATCAACGACGAGCACAACGCCGTGCTGGTGATGGAGTACGTCGAGGGCACGCCGGTCGATCTCCTGCTCAGCGAGAAGGGCGCGCTTCCGATCCAGGAAGCGATCTCCATCGCGCAGTGCCTGCTCGAGGCGCTCGTCTACGCGCACGGCAAGGGAATCATTCACCGCGACATCAAGCCGGCGAACCTGATTCGCGAGAAGGCCGGCAGCGTGAAAGTGACGGACTTCGGCATCGCCAAGATCAAGGAAGGGGCGGGAGCGGGACAGACCGTTCTGACCAAGTCCGGCTTCCTCCTCGGCACGCCGCACTACATGTCGCCGGAGCAGATCCGCGAGCCGAAGGACGCCGGCGCGAAGAGCGACGTTTATTCATCGGGCGTCGTGCTGTACGAGATGCTCACCGGCTCGCTGCCGTTCAACAGCCGCTCGCTGCCGAAGCTGATCGACGCGATCTATCGCGGCGAGAAGCAGCAGCCGAGCGCGCTGCGCCCGGAGATCGACAAAGAGCTCGAAGCGATCGTGCTGAAGTCGATGCACCCGCGTCAGGACCAGCGCTTCGAGACGGCGCGCGAATTCTTCGAGGCGCTGGAGGAGTACAACGCGCGGCAGCCGGTCGCACGCACCGCGCAGCAACGCGTCGCCTCGACGCCGCCGGTCATGCCGACGCCGATGCCGGTGGCGCAGCGGAATATGACGCCGCCGACGCCGATCATCCCGCAGCCGGCGATGCAGAACTGGCAGCTGGTCAACGTCAAGCCGGAGATCAACGAGAAGTTCTCGCTGAGCGGCGAGGTGATGGTCGGCCGCGACCGCACCTGCTCGATCGTGCTGTCGCATCCCGCGGTCTCGCGCAAGCACGCGCGCATCACCGCCAGCGGAACGCAGCTGCTGCTCGAGGATCTGAAATCGGCGAACGGAACGTACGTCAACAATGCGCGCGTCGAACGCGCGCAGCTCAAGCCGGGCGATGTAGTGAGATTTGGGGCCGACCCGGCTTGCAGTTACGTGTTGAGGGACCACTAGTTTTTCGGGAGATCACATCAGATGAGCAACATCACCTGCCTGCGCTGCAAGGAAGCCATCGACTCGCAGTACGACCAGTGCCCGCACTGCGGCGAGAAGGTGACGCTCTTCCAACGCACGTATTCGTCCCGCCTGCTCGACGGCAAGTACCAGATCCTCGACCGCCTCGGCGTGGGCGGCATGGGCGAGATCTTCAAGGTCCGCCACATCCATCTCAACGAGCTCCGCGTGATCAAGATCATGCGGCCGAACGTCGCCTCGGACGATCAGGGACTGCAGCGCTTCCTCCAGGAGGCGCGCACGTCCACGATGATCAAGCACAAGAACCTGGCCATGCTGTACGACTTCGCGCAGCTCGAAGACGGCTCGTACTACATGGTCTGGGAGTTCATCGACGGCACGAACATCCAGAAGTGGATCGCCACCAACGGTCCGGTGCCGCCGCGGCTCAGCGTCGAGATGTCGATCCAGGCGCTGCACGGCCTCGATCACCTGCACTCGATGGGTCTCATCCATCGCGACATCTCGCCCGAGAACATCATGCTGTCGCAGGACCATCACGGGAAACTGCTGGTGAAGGTCATCGACTTCGGCATCGCCAAGCAGCTCGCCGAAGGGGGCGAGTCGGGACACGGCCTCACGCAGACCGGCATGTTCCTCGGAAAGCTGAAGTACGCCTCGCCGGAGCAGGCGGGCTTCATGAAGGAAGGAGAGCACCTCGATCCGCGCTCCGACCTCTATTCGTTCGGCATCGTGATGTACGAGATGCTCGCCGGCCGCGCGCCGTTCCAGGCGACGAACCCGCACGGCTACATCCTCAAGCACGTCACCGAAAAGCCGGTGCCGATCGTCGAGCTCAATCCCGAGGCGAAAGTTCCGCCGCAACTCGAAGCGATCATCATGAAATCGCTGGAGAAGAATCGCGATCACCGCTTCGAGACCGCGGCCGATTTCGCCGCGGCGCTGGAGAACATCCGCAGCTCGATTCCACCCGATCAGAAGTACGGCCTCGGCGAGAAGATGATCACCCTCAGCGGCGCGCAGACGCTCGCCGATCTGCCGAAGGTCACGACCGGCCAGTTCACCGGCGGCGGCACGTTCCCGCAGAGCGGCACGATGCCGGGCGGCACGATGCCATCGCCGCGCGTCGGTCCGACCGGCACACGCGCTGCGGCCGACGAGGCGACGATCATGGAGCCGGGCCTCAAGCAGTCGACGATGCCGGGTGGCGTGTCGCAGAAGACGCTCGGCAGCGATGAAGCGACGGTGATGGAGAACTTCGGCCGCACGCAGGCCGGAGGGGCGGGCGGCGCCGCCGCGCCGACCGTGCAGGAGAAGAAGTGGCAGCAGCCGGCCGAAGCCGAGGCCACGGTGCTCGAGCGGCAGATGCAGATGCCGCAGAAGAAAAACGCCAGCATGATGATGGGGATCGCCGCGGCGATCGCCGTCGTCCTCGCCATCGGCGGCTGGTTCGCGTACAGCAAAATGAAGACCTCGCCGGCCGTCGCCACGACGACCGCCGCGCCGAGCGGCACCGACATCACGACCACCGCGCCGGGATCGAACACGCCGGTGCCCGCGGGTCAGGGCGTGCTGCTCCTCTCCGCCTCGCCATGGGGCGATCTCGACAAGATCATTAACGCCGACACGAACAAGGCGGTCGATCTCTCCGATGAAAAGCGCTCGACGCCGACGCGCATCGAGCTGCAGCCGGGCAAGTACCTCGTGACGCTGAAGGGGCCGAAGCAGGACACGACCTTCGACGTGCAGATCGAGGCCGGCAAGCGCGTGGCGATTCACAAGGACACCGACAACGTCGATTACGGCCAGCTCGAGAAGGAGATTCAGCAGCCATGAGCCGCGCGAAGGTTCTCACTGTTGCGTTTCTCGCATTCCTGTTGCCCCTCGCCGCCATGGCGTCGTGGTACGACGATTACGACGCCGGTCTCGCCGCGGCGAGCAAGGGGCAGTGGTCCGTGGTCGTGCAGAAGATGACCGCCGCGATCAACGCGCATCCGAAAGAAAGCGGCAAAGAGCGGACGTACGGCGCGATCTTCATCAACTACAAGCCGTTCTACTACCGCGGCGTCGCGAACATGAACCTCGGCAAGTACGAGGCGGCGATCTCCGATTTCGAAAAGAGCGCCGGCCCCGGTGAGACCGACCTCGGCTCACTCGACACACTGATGCAGCGCGCGAAGACGAAGCTCGAGGCTGCGCAGGCACCGGCTCCGGAGCCGGTTGCTCCGACGCCGACGCCCGTGCAGCCGCGTCCCGTGACGCCGGCTCCGATCACGCCGACGCCCATCCCCGCGGCTCCGGCGATCGATCCCGCGTTGCGCCAGCGCGCGCAGGCCGCGATCAACGAAGCGAAGGGACACCTGACGTCGGCGCAGCAGCGGAAGGCGACCGCGTCGCCGCAGTACGCGCAGGCGCTGCAGACATTCCTCGGCGCGAACTCCGGCCTCGGCGTCGCGAAGTCGAACGACGATCTGAACAACGTGATCATCGCCGCGCAGAACGTGGCCGTCCTCGCCGACTCCGCCACCGCTCCCGGTGTCCCGCCCAACCCGACGCCGGTGCTCACGCCGCCGCGTCCCGTCGCCGCGGCCGACGCCGCGCTCGGCGCGACGAAGGAGCGTCTGCGCAAAGCGCTGGAGAGTTACTTCGCCGGTGAGTTCGAGGAAGCGACGCGCTCGTTCCAGTCGCTCTCGCAGGACCTGCCGCGCAACGGCTGGATCTGGGCCTTCCTCGGCGCGTCGCAGTACTCGCAATACGCCTTCGAAGCGGACGACAACTACAAGGCCGCGGCGATGGCGTCGTTCAAGAAGGCGAAGACGCTGAGCCGGTGGAAGGTGCTTCCGGAGAAGTACTTCTCGAAGCGGATCCGCAAGGCGTTCGAGAACGCGGGCTAGCGGAGCGCGGCCGTCCCGGCCGCAGCCGTCGGGCGTCTCGCCCGACGGCAGATCGTGAGCCGGCGAGACGCCAGCTCACTGCGGGCGAGGACGCCCGCGCTCCTTACGACTGCGGTTCCGGTTCCGGCGTGCCGGAGCTCGACGGTGCCGGCGTTTCGCTTGCGCTGGACGAGCTGCTTCCGGGCATCGCGTTGCTCACCGTCTCGGCCACGTTCGCGGCCGTTTCCTTCACCTGCTCGACGACGCGGCTGATCACGCTGCGTGCGGCGGCCATCGCCTTGCGCTTCGGAGCGGCTTTCTTCGCCGGAGCTTTCTTTGCGGGAGCCTTTTTCGCGGGAGCCGCTTTCTTCGCCGGTGCTGCCTTTTTGGCGGGGGCCTTTTTCGCCGGCGCTTTCTTCGCGGGAGCTTTCTTGGCAGGCGCCTTCTTCGCGGGGGCCTTCTTGGCGGCTTTCTTTGCCGGGGCTTTCTTCGCCGCCTTCTTGGCCGCTTTCTTCGCGGGGGCTTTCTTCGCCGGCGCTTTCTTCGCTGCCTTCTTGCTCGCCTTCGCCGTGGCTTTCTTGGAGGATTTGCGGGAGGCCGACTTCTTTGCAGCCATTCGTTGTCTCCTTATGAAAAGCGTCTGTATTTGGGAGCCGCGTGGCAACTTCGTTGCACAAAATGCAATCTAGACGAACATGCTGCGATTGTCACGCTCGATGCGGCTGCCGCGATGGACGATCGCAATTGCCTTCCTGATCTGGCTCGCCGAGCTCTCGTTTTGCGTCTGGATGGCAATCCTGAATCACCGCGTCACGCGCGAGCTGGTGCAGCATCGGTGGCGCGAGCCGACGATCATTTTCTCCGCCGCGACGAAGCGCGAAGCGGCCCGTCTGTACGGCGTCGACTGGCGCACCACGCCGCCGGTTTCGTTGAAGACCTTGCCCTCCTACGTCGGCGACGCGTTCATCGCCGCGGAGGACGTCCGCTTCCGCCATCACCTCGGCATCGATCCGATCGGACTGCTGCGCGCCGCGTTCGCCGACATCCGCGCCGGCGGCATCACGCAGGGCGGCTCGACGATCGATCAGCAGATCCTCAAGTCGCGCTTCCTCTCGCAGGAGCGCACCTGGCGCCGCAAGATCGTGGAGATGCTCCTGGCGATCTCGTTCGACGCGCGGATGTCGAAGGACGAGATCCTCGAGATCTACCTCAACGAGGTCTACCTCGGGCACAACGCGGGCAAGCCGGTGCTCGGCATCGACGAAGCGTCGCGCCTCTACTTCGACAAGGCGCCGCGCGACCTGCGCGTCGACGAAGCGGCGCTGCTGGCGAGCATCGTCCGCGCGCCGAATCGGGAAGCGGTCCGCGCGCGCCGCGACGCGGTCCTCAAAGTGATGCACGGCCATCGCTGGATCGATGACGAGCAATTGCGCGAAGCGACTGCCGAGGACGTCGAGCTCAATCGCGGCTCCATCCCGCAGGCGCCGTTCCCGTTCTATCTGCGCGCGCTGCGCGGCGACATCGTCGAAGCGATCGGCATTCGTCCGGTGATCGAAGGCGGACTGACGATCGTCTGCGAACTCGATCCCGCGGCGCAGCGCGCGGCGGAACGCGTCGCGCGCAAGTCGGCGGCGCAACTGGAATCGCGCTTCGACTGGATCGCCGAGGCGGCGGAGCACGAGCCGCTGCAGGTGGCGATCTACTCCGTCGATCCGCGCAGCGGCGGCGTGCGCGCCCTCGTCGGCGGCACCGACTACAACGTCTCGCCGTTCGATCGCACGTCGAACATGCATCGCCAGCCCGGCTCCGCGTTCAAGACGTTCGCCTACCTCGCGGCCATCGCGTCGAAGCGCGCCACGAACGCGACGCTGCTCCTCGACGCGCCGATCACCGTTGCCGACTGGCAGCCGCACAACTACGACGAGCGCTATCGCGGACGCGTGTCGCTGCGTGAAGCGTTCGAGGCCTCGCTCAACGTGCCGACCGTGCGGCTGACGCAGGACATCGGGCTGCAGCGCGTGATCCGCACCGCGCACAAGTTCGGCTTCGAGGAGACGTTCAACTCGATCCCCGCGCTGCCGCTCGGCGTGACCGAGGTGACGATGCGCGAGCTCACCGCGGCGTACACGGCGTTCCCGAATCTCGGCACGCGCGTCGAGCCGTACCTGCTCACGGAGGTGCGCGATCGCGAAGGCAAGCGCCTCTTCGAGCAGGACGTGGAGCGGAAGAAGGTCGTCGACGCGGCGCCCGCGTACGTCGTGCATTCGCTGCTGCGCGGCGTCGTCCAGCGCGGCACCGCGTCACGACTGAAGCGCTACGGCCTCGGCTACGTCGCCGGAAAAACCGGCACCACGAACGACTATCGCGATGCCTGGTTCGTCGGCTACACGCCCGACATGGTCACGACCGTGTGGGTCGGCTTCGATCATGGCGCGCCGCTGCGGTTGTCGTCCGCCGAGGCCGCGATCCCCGTGTGGGGCTCGTACATGAGCGCCATCCCGCACGTGCACGGCGAGCCATCCGCGCCGAAAGGGGTGACGTTCCGCCAGATCGATCCGGAGACCGGGATGATCTGGCGCGACGACTGTCCCGGTCCGCTGCGCGAGGTCTTCCTCGACGGCACCGCGCCGACGCACGCCTGCCCGAGCGGCATCCTCGGGCGCGTGATCCGAAAGGTCTTCTTCGATCGCGAGAACTTCGACGAGCCGCCCGCGATCACGTTCGAGAAGTTCCGGCGCTGGGCGGCGGAAGCGGATCGCGACAGGAAGCAGGTGGAGCATGGACTCGATCGATTGCGGCGGATCTTTCACTAACGAGGGGCGCTAGTGCCGCACCGCGCGCGAGCGCGCCGGCGCCTGCGGCGGAGCCGTGACTTCGCCCCACCACACACCCCAGAGCTGATCGTTGCCGTACGACTGCACGCTCCAGAAATCGACGTCGTTCACCGGGTCGACCATCGTCGTCGTGTAGTCGCCCCAATGCTCGACCACCGCCGGCACCGCGCCTTCTCCCTCCTTCAGGATTCCGGTCGATGACATCTGTCCGGAGGGAGCGCGATACGAATATCCGGCGGTCGGGAAGCGGTCGCCGGAAAAGACCGCGTAGCTGATCAGCGCGCCGCCGACGCGGTTCACGGCGATCGATGGAAAACCGTAGGACGTCGCGCCGCTTGCGTCGTCGATCGTGTCGGTTACCGCGTCCGTGCTGCCGATCGGGATGCGCCACCAGCGGATGCCGCCGTGCAGCGGAGATGTCGTGCTCAGGATCGAGTGCACCGCCCAGATCACGCCGTTGCGGCCGACCGCGGACTGCATCGTCGTCTCGCCGATGTCGACGTTCGCGCCGAAGAGCTGCGGCGCGATGCGCGTGTTGAACTGACGGTTCCACGGCGTCGCGTAGTAGTGCGCGACCAGAGACGGTTTCGTCGCGCCGGGATCGAGACGCCACAGATCGGCGGAGCCGGCGCGTTCGTCATTGGTGACCAGATACGCTGTTGTGGTCGAGTCATCGGTGATCGTCACCGGCATGAAGTCGCTGTCGAGGTGAAACGCGGTCTGCACGTTCTTCAGCGTCGTGTACACCTCGGCCTTCGTCATCTGCCAGAACCTGCTGCCGAGCTGCGAGCCGTTCGCGGTGATGATGAAGCGATCGGAGCTCATGCCGAGGCAGGTGAAGTCGGCGACGTCGGAGCCGACGGCGATGCGGTAGCGCGACCACGAGCCGGTCGGATCGCCGGTCTCGGACACGCCGAGGACGAGCGTCGAGTTCTTGAAGTTGTTGTCGTAGAGCGCCGCGAGGAACCAGCGGTCGGCCGACTTGTCGTAGATGATGCGCGGGTCGTAGTAGATGCCGGAGAAGATGGTCGGATCGGACCAGAACTGCGCGAGCGTGATCGACGAGAGCCGGTTGCCGTTGCGATCGGTCACGAAGATCCCGGTGTTGAAGACGCCGACGACGTGGTGCGGTCCCACCGCGCCCGCCGCGTCGGCAGGGTAGAGCGACCTGCTCGATGCCGCGAAGAAGTTCGTGCCGAGCGCCGGCGGCGCCTGTAGCACAGACACTCCTGTCTGTGCCTCCGGTGCCTCGGACAACTGAACAGACAGGAGTGTCTGTTCTACACGATGCTGCTGATGCGAGGCCGACGGCGCGATGTCGGGCGCGCTGGCGAGCTCCGTGAGCGTCGCGCGCGGCATCGGAACGACCTGAGCCTGGAGAGAGAGACCGAGGGCAAGAAGAAGGGGCAGGGACCGGCGGACCATCGTTTGACATTCTCCCCCATGCCGCCTACATTTCGAACCGCTGGAGTGATTTGGGGCCGCTTGCAACCAGCTTAAAAAAAGCTAAATCGCCGCCGTTCGAATTCGACTTTTTTCGACAGGCCCCACGTCTTCCGGCGTGGGGTTTTTCTTTATGCAGGATTTCATACAGGCAATCGCAGACGAACACGTCTACCTCTTCGACGGCGCCATGGGGACGATGCTGTACTCCAAGGGCGTCTTCATCAACAAGTGCTACGACGAGCTGAACGTCCGGAATCCGGAGATCGTGCTCGAGGTGCACCGCCAGTACGTCCGCGCAGGTGCGGAGATCCTGGAGACCAACACGTACGGCGCGAATCGCGTGAAGCTGCAGGGCTTCGGCATCGAGGACGAGCTGCGCGACATCAACATCCGCGGCGCGGAGCTGGCGCGGAAGGCGGCGGGCGATTCGGTCTACGTCGCGGGCGCGATCGGGCCGCTCGGCATCCGCATCGAGCCGTACGGGCCGACGTCACTCGACGAAGCGCGTGCGTTCTTCCGCGAACAGGCCGAGGCGCTGCGGGATGGCGGCGTCGACCTCTTCGTCCTCGAGACGATGGCCAACATCGCGGAGATGGAGCAGGCGATCGTCGCCGTGCGCGAGATCTGCTCGTTGCCGATCATCGCGCAGATGACCATCGGCACCGACGGCCGCACGGCGTACGGCGACCTGCCGAAGACGATCGCGCAGCGGCTCGATCGCGCGGGCGCCGACGTCATCGGTCTCAATTGCTCCGTCGGCCCCGACATCATGCTCGACGCGATCGAGGAGATCGCGCACGTCACGGCGAAGAAGCTGTCGTGTCAGCCGAATGCCGGTCTGCCGCGCGACGTCAACGGCCGCCAGATGTACATGGCCTCGCCCGATTACTTTTCGAAGTACGCGAAGCGACTCATCCACAAGGGCGTGAAGTTCATCGGCGGCTGCTGCGGCACGACGCCGGAGCACATCAAGATGATGGCGGACGCCGTGCGCCCGCTCTCGCCGCGCCGCGCGTTCGTCATCGTCGAAGGCAACGGCAAACAGCACGAGCAGGCGGGAGTCGAGCCGTCGGCGATGGCCACGCGCTCGAACTGGGGAAAGAAGCTCGCCAACGGCGAGTTCGTGACGACGATCGAGATCACGCCGCCGAAGGGACCGAACCCCGACGCGATGATCAAGTCCGTGCACTCGATCAAGGCCGCGGGCGTCGACGCGGTGAACGTCCCCGACGGTCCGCGCGCGCAGAACCGCATGGGTGCGATCGCGGTTGCCGTGCTGCTGCAACAGCAGGTCGGCATCGAGACGGTGCTTCATTACTGCTGCCGCGACCGCAACCTCCTCGGCATGCACTCCGACCTCCTCGGATGCGCGGCGCTCGGTCTGCACAACCTGCTGCTGATCACCGGCGACCCGCCGAAGATGGGGCCGTACCCCGAGGCCACCGCGGTGTTCGATATCGACTCGATCGGCCTGACGAACATGGTCAGCCTGATGAATCGCGGCCTCGACCTCGGCGGCAATCCGTTCGGCGAGCCGACGCGCTTCACCATCGGCGTCGGCGTCAACCCCGGACATCTCGATCTCGAGTACGAGCTGCGCCGCCTCGACTGGAAAGTGAAGGCAGGCGCCGAGTACGCGATCACGCAGCCGGTGTTCGACGTGCGTCAGCTCGAGCACTTCCTCGAGCGCATCGAGGACATGCACCTGCCGGTCGTCGCCGGCATCTGGCCGCTGCTCTCGTACCGCAACGCGCAGTTCATGAACAACGAGGTGCCAGGCGTCAGCGTGCCGGACGACGTGATGGAGCGGATGCGCATCGCCAGCGAGAAGTCGAAGGAGCACGCGATGCACGAAGGCGTGACGATCGCGCGCGAGACGCTCACGCGTGTGCGCGAGCGCGTCGCGGGAGTGCAGGTGTCGGCGCCGCTGGGAAGGGTGGATCTGGCGTTGGAGGTGTTCGACGGAATGGGCGCAGGGCGCGCGGCGCGCGGCGCGGAGTGACCGAGGCGCCCAGCGCCCGGCGCCTAGCGCCTATCGCTTCTCAATGACCGCGATCGTCACGTCGTCCTCGATCGGGCGCGTGTTCGTGAACGTCTTCCACTCGTCCATCACCGTCTGCACCAGCGCGTGTGCGGGGGCGCTGCCGTTCCAGCCGACGATGGCGTCGAGATAGGCGTCGCCGAACTCGCGGCTGTTCGTGTTGCGCGCTTCGGTCAGGCCGTCGGAGTGGAGCAGCAGGCGCTCGCCGGGCGCGAGCCAGCCGCGTGATTCTTCCCACTCCATCGACGCCTTGATGCCGAGGGGATAGGCGCCGCGGCCGACGCGCTCGGCGACCTTGCCGCCGCCGTCGATCTTCAGGATCGGCGGATGGCCGGCCACCGTCGCGGCGAAGCTGCCGTCGGGCTCGAGCAGCACGTAGCAGCAGGCGAAGAACGAGCGATTGCCTCCCGTGCGGCAGAGGATGCGATTGAGGCTGTTGATGATCGCGGACGATGACGGATCGATCTCCAGCTGCGTGCGGAACGACGCGTGCGCAACTGCCATCACCAGTCCCGCCGCCATCCCGTGTCCCGACGCATCGCCGAAGAGCACCGCGACGCGGCCGTCGGGGAGCGGGACGAAGTCGTAGATGTCGCCCCCGACCATGTTGGCCACGATGTTCTGCGCGGAGATGTCGTACGTGGTGAGGCGCGGCGGATACTTCGGGACGAGACTCGCCTGCAGCTCGCGCGCGAGCTCGAGCTCGTCGCGGAACTTCAGCTTGTCGATGATCTCCATCGCCAGCAGCGTCGTCATCAGGAGGAACGCGCCGGAGAGCTCGACGAGCGTCCAGGCGACGTTCTCCATGCGCGTCGCCAGCGAGACGAGGCAGAGGATGAAGTAGATGTTGGCGCCGATGAAGGCGAAGCGGCGGAGCGGCGCGAGCTTCTTCGCCACGCCGTACATCACCGCGCTCGCCGTGCGGAACCAGCGGCACCAGGCGCGGCGCTCGTTCTCGATGTCGGACGCGTGCTCCGCCATCAGCACGCGGCGCGTCTCCGGCCACTCGTACGAGTAGAAATTCGCCACGTCGCTCGCCTTCAGCGAACGAATCGTGCTTTTCCCGAGCTCCACCCAGTCGTGAAAGCGAGCCACGGTTGGATTGTACGGAGAAACGTAGGGCGGGTTCTCCAACCCGCCCCACGCGTTACACTTCCTCAGGCAATGCCCTCCAAGTTCCCGCGCGTCATCCTTTCTCTGCTCTTCGTGTCGGCGCTCGCGCGCGCACAGGAGCTGCCGTTCACGCATTTCACGCCGAACGATCAGGTCGCGCCGCTGACCTCGGCCAGCGTGCAGAAGGTCGCGCAGGACCACCTCGGCTACGTCTGGTTCGCCTTCTACTCCACCGGCATCTCCCGCTACGACGGTCATTCGATGGAGAGCTACACGACCGACGACGGTCTCGCCGATCTCACCGTGCGCGAGGTCATCGAGGATGCGTCGCATCACCTCTGGGTCGGCTCCGAATCGGGACTCGTCGTCTCGGAGAAGCCGCTCGAGGCGTACGAGCCGGGCGGCCGCGTGCACTTCGCTCCCGCGTTCGGCGGCATCCCGCTCGTGCACGCGCGTATCCGCCGCAACTGTCTCGTCGCCGCGGACGACGGGTGGGTGTGGGTGGGGACGCAGGACGGCCTGCAGCGTTACCGCATCACGCAGGGAAAGATGATCGAGTCGTCGGTCGACCTCCGCGCATTCGATCACGCGGTGAACTGCGTCGCGCCGCGCGCGGGCGGAGGGGTGATCGTCGGGATGAACGGCGGCGCGGTCGTGAGCATCGATTCAGCGGGACGCGCATCATTGCTGGCGACACCGCCGTCGCCGCCCGGTGCGGTCGTCGAGACATCCGATCACGCGATCTGGGGCGGCAGTGTCGATGGCTCGGTGTGGACCATCACAAATGCGCAGGTGCAGATCATCAACCACGAGCTGCACGAGCGGATCGTCTCGTTGCTCGAAGACGGCAATCGTCTCTGGGTCGCGAGCCTCGGCGCGGGCGCGATGTGGCTCGACCGTCGCGATCCGAGCACGCACGCGCTCGTGCATCGCGCGCAGGGCCTTCTCGGCGAGTCGCTTTGGGCGCTGCTCCGCGATCGCGAGGGGAACATCTGGTTCGCACAGAACGGCGGAGCATCGCGGCTGCGCGGCGACTGGGCCGCGTTCCAGGCCTACACCGGGCGCCTCCGTCCCGGCGCCGCGCCGCAGCTCCCCGACATGAGCGCGTTCTGCGTCGTGCCGCGCGACATCGCGCCGGGTCCGTGGTCGAAGTATCTCTGGATCGGCACCGGCGGCGGACTCGCGGCGATCGGTCCGGACGAAACGACGACCACGCTGCGCGCGGAGAACGGCCTGCGCAGCAACTCGGTCTACGCCGCCACGTACGACGGCGCAGGACGCTTGTGGATCGGCACCGTCGGCGGCGTCGCGTGTCTCTCCACGCCGAATGATCTTCCGCCGCTGGCGAAAGGCTCGACCACGACACCGGTGACGATCGGCGGGCAGAGCGGAGTCGTCACCAGCTATCCGTTTGATGTGACGTATGCCGTGCGCCGCTTCGGCGACAACATGTGGTTCGCCGGCACCGGCGGCGTCGAAGCGCTCGCGGGCAACGAATGGCTGACGTTCAAGACCGACCAGGGACTGCCGCCGACCGGCGGCACGAGCGTCGCCGTCGACGATCGCGGCTTCGCGTGGGTGACGACGGCGGACAACGGGCTCTATCGCTCGACGAAACCGTTCGCCGCCGACGCACGTTTCGCGCCGGTCTGGACGACCGAGAACGGTGCGCCGACCGATTCGATGCGCACGCTGATGTTCATCGACGGCCACCTCTGGATCGGTACGGCGGAAGGAGTCACGGTGCTCGATCCCGTGGCCATCAAACCGATCGCGCAGCTGCCGCGGCGCACACTCGGCGGCGGCCTGATCGTCGGCATCGCGCAATCACCGACCACCGGCAGGATCTGGATCAGCGACAACGCCGGACTGGTGGAGATCGATCCGAAGAGCTTCACCGTCGTCGAGCGCGTGACGAAAGCCGACGGCCTGATCGACGACGAGGCGTGGGCGTACGGACCGGTCGCCGTCGGCCCGCGCGGACGCGTCCACTTCGCCACGCCGAACGGCGTCTCCATCTTCGATCCCGCGGTGCTCGCGGCGGCGACGCCTCCGCCTCCGGTCCGCTTTCGCCACGTCGCGTTCCGCGAGGACCGCGACGGCAACAACGAGGTCGCCATCGAGTACGCGGCGCTGACGTTCGCCGACGAATCGCGCGTCCGCTACCGCACGCGCCTGCGCGGCTATGACGCCTGGTCGCCGGAGAAGAGCGACTACAAAATCCGCTACACCAACCTCCCGGCGTTCCTCTTCGCACGCGACTACACGTTCGAGGTCGAGGCGCGCAACGCCGACGAGGTCTGGTCGCGCGAGCCGCTGACCTGGCGCTTCTCCGTGATGCCGGCGTGGTGGCTGCGCTGGTGGGCGTTCCTCGCTTACATCCTCGTCATCTTTTTCGGCGGACACTTCATCAACCGCTTCCGTCTCGCGCAGTTCAAGCGGAAGAACCGCGTGCTCGAAGATCTCGTCGCGGCGCGCACCGAGGAGATTCGGGCGCAGACGAAAGAGCTCGAGACCGTCGACCGGATGGTCGAGGTCATCAACCGCGAGGTCGTGCTGGAAAGCGTGCTGAAGAGCATCCTGGAGCAGGGACTGCGCCTCTTCCCGCAGGCGGAGAAAGCGGCATTCCTCAAGTTCGATCACGAGACGCAGCGCACCGAAGTCGTCGCCGTCAGCGGCTACGACCTCGAGATCTTCCGCGGCATCTCGATGTCTTTGGAAGAAGCGATGCGCCGCTACTCCGAGCGCGCGGAGCAGCTCGAGGAAGGCGTCTACCTGATCCGCGAGGAAGACTTCATCGGACTGGCCGGCGCGGAGAAGACGAGCCATCTGCCGGTGCCGAAGTCGATGCTGGCGATGGCCGTCACGCTCACCGGCCGCGTCGAAGGCTTCCTCATCTTCGACAACTTCACCGATCCCAACGCCTTCAGCCGCTACGACCTGCGCGTCCTGGCGCGCGTGCGCGAGCACGCGGTGTCGGCGATCAGCAAGGCGCGCATCCTCCGCGAGCTGCAGATCAAGAACCGCCAGGCGGAGGAAGCGAATCAGGCCAAGAGCGTCTTCCTGGCCAACATGTCGCACGAGCTGCGCACGCCGATGAACGCGATCATCGGCTTCTCCGAGATCCTCACCGAGCGCCTCAACGATCGCATCGAGCCGAAGTACCTCGGCTTCCTCAAGTCGATCCTCACCTCGGGGCAGCACCTCCTCGCGATCATCAACGACATCCTCGATCTGTCGAAGGTCGAGGCGGGGAAGATGGAGCTCTTCCCCGAGACCTTCAACGTGCGCGCCGCGATCGACAGCGTCTGCCAGGTGATGAAGGGGACGTCGTCGCGCAAGAGCATCGCGTTCGAGATCGACGTCGCCGACGACGTGAAGGAGCTGGAGACCGATCACGCCAAGTTCAAGCAGATCCTCTACAACCTGCTCTCGAACGCCGTGAAGTTCTCCACGTCCAGCTCGCTCGTGACGATCCGCGCGCGCCGCGTGCCGCCGATGGACGGCCGCAGCGAAGCGATCGCCGTCAGCGTGATCGACCGCGGCATCGGCATCGCGCCGGAGCACCTGCAGGTGATCTTCGACGAGTTCACGCAGGTCGACACCACGGTCAGCCGCCAGCACGGCGGCACAGGCCTCGGTCTCTCGCTGGTGAAGAAATTCGTCGAGTTGCAGAAGGGGCGCATCGAGGTGCAGAGCCGCCCGGGCGAAGGGAGCACCTTCACCTTCACCCTGCCGCGCTACTTCCAGGGCGCGACGATCCCGAGTCCGATCGTGAATCCCGACGGCACGGTCGTCCCGCCCGGCGATCGCATCCTCGTCGTCGAGGATGACGACAACGCGTTCGACGCGCTGAGCACGTATCTGCAGTCGGCCGGTTACGTGCCGGTCCGCGCGCGCACCGGTGAGGAAGCGCTGCGGCTCGCGCAGACGATGCAGCCGCTCGCCGTCACGCTCGACCTCGTGCTGCCCGGGATGGAAGGACTCGAGGTTTTGAAGACGCTGAAGCAGGAAGAGAAGACGACGCCGCTGCCGGTGATCATCGTCTCCATGCTCGACAACCGCGAGCTCGCCCTCGCCTTCGGCGCGGAGGATTACTTCATCAAGCCGGTCGACTGGCCGCGCATGCTGCGCCGCCTGCGCGAGATCACGTCGCGCGTCGCGTCGAAGCGCGCGCGCCTGCTGGTGATCGACGACGACACGGTCGTGCACGACATGCTCGAGGCGGAGCTGCAGGGCGAGGGCTACGAGCTCGATCGCGCCCTCTCAGGCCGGGAAGGACTGGAGCGCGCGGAGCAGACGAAGCCCGACGTCATCATCCTCGACCTCAACATGCCGGGGATGAGCGGCTTCGAGGTGGCGGAGATGCTGAAGCGGAGCGAGGGGACGGCGCGCATCCCGATCGTCGTCTTCACCGGCCGCGATCTGAGCGCCGCGGAGCGCGATCGTCTGCGCGAAGGGATCAACGGCCTGGTGATCAAGGGGAACGCCGCGGCAGCGAGGTTGATCCGGGCGATTCAGTCGATCGATGCGCGCGCCACCGGCGCGGCCTGATCAGATTCAGAGTTTGGGCGCGTCAGGCGCCGCCTTGTTTCCCTTCGCCTTGTTCAGCGTCTCCCACTGCGTTGCGGTCAGCAGCTTCTGCGCGATCGTCTCGAACTCTTTGCGGATGTCGTCCGGCAGCGCCAGCGCGCCGTAATGCGCCTGGACCCGTTCCGCCGTGACGACGCGCGCGGCGGCGGCGCGGGCCTGCGTTTCGCGATTGAGATGCTGGCTGGCGATGGCGAGATAGATCTGCGCCGTCTGATAGAGCTCGACGGAATCGATCAGGCCGAATGCGGCGAGCTTCAACTCGTTCGCCCCCGGCTCATACGCGCCGGCCTTCACGTGCTCGACGCCGCGCTTGAGGAGTGACGCGTAGAAATCGTTCACCGTCGCGGCACGCAGAGGCGCGACCGCGATCAGTGTGATTACCACTGCGGTAAGTGACCGTCGCATTGAATAAGTGATGGACGTGAACCCGTCCGGCATTCTGCCATGCAACAGGTACGCCTTGCAAAATGCGCTACCATCGCGAGCTCGTGGGCAAAAACGTCGTCGTCGTCGGTGGTGGAATGGCCGGACTCGCGGCCTCGATCTACCTGGCCCGCGCCGGAAAATCGGTCACGATTTTCGAGCGCCGCCGCTACCTCGGCGGACGCGCTATCACCCATCTCCGCAGAGGCTTCCGCTTCAACCTCGGGCCTCACGCGCTCTATCGCACCGGCGGCTCCGCGCGCGTTCTGCGCGAGCTCGGCGTCCCGATTCGCGGCGGCATCCCCAAGGTCACCGGCACCGCGCTCCTCGGCGATGAGCGCTTTCGTCTCCCTGTTACACCGCTGTCACTTCTGCTCACGTCGCTGCTCTCGTTCGGCGCGAAGAGCGAGGCCGCGCGACTGATGTTCCGCATCCGCCGCCTCGATCCGAAACAGTTCGCGAGCCTCACCGTCCGCCAGTGGCTCGACGCTAACGTCCGCGATGCGCGCCTGCGCCAGGTGATGGAAGCGCTCATCCGCCTGGCCACGTATTGCAGCGATGCCGACGCGCAGAGCGCCGCGATCGCGTTGCGGCAACTGCAGATCGCAACAGGCAAGGTGACGTACGTCGACGAAGGCTGGCAGAAGCTCGTCGACAGCCTGCACAGCCTCGCGGTCGCCTCGGGTGTGAACTTCGTTTCCAGCAATCGCGTCGTCGCCGTGCATCACGCGGGCGGCGCGGTGCGGATGATCGAGCTCGGAGGCCTGGAGCTCGAGGATCGCAACGACACGCAGTCGATCGCGCTCCCGGATGAACGGCCCGAGTACCAGCCCGGCGCGAAGATCCCGGCGAGCGACGTGCTGCTCGCGGTCGAGCCGACGAGCGCCGCGGAGATGATCCGCACCGGCGGCGATGACGAGACGAGCAAGGGATGGACGTCGATGCGGCCGGTCGAAGCGACCTGCCTCGACGTCGCGCTCTCCTCGCTGCCGATGCCGAAGAACCTGTTCGCCCTCGGCATCGACAAGCCGACGTATTTCTCCGTGCACTCCGCCGCCGCGCAGCTCACGCCGAAAGGCGGCGCGCTGATTCACGTCATGAAGTACCGCACGCGCACCGCGCCGATGCACGACATCGAGATCGAGCGCGGCAGCGAGCGCAAACAGGAAGTGGCGGCCGATGAGCGCGAGCTCGAGTCGCTGCTCGACCTGATGCAGCCCGGCTGGCGCGACGTCCTCGTGCACCGCCGCTTCCTCCCGGCGATGACGGTCTCCAACGCGCTCGTCACCCCCGCCACCACCCGCCCCGCCCCCGCCACCCCGATCCGCGGCCTCTACATCGCCGGCGACTGGGTGGGGGAGGAGGGCTTGTTGTCCGACGCCGCGCTGCTGAGCGCGCGGGCGGCGGCGAACGCGATCATCGCGGGGTCATAACTTCCGCACGTTGATGCTTCCGCCCGAGGTCCGCAGCTGCAGGCGCGGACCGCCGGCGTTGATCTTCCCGTTCAGCGAATCCTCGTCGTGTTTGCCCTGCACCGTCACCGGGAGCTCGCTGTCGACGCCGCCGCCGCTGGCGTGCGCATCGAGATCGAGGTTCGCGCTCGGCGGCAGTGCGACCGTGATGCTGCCGCCCGAGGTGGAGAGTCTCGAATCGGATTGCGGTGCGGTGGCGAAGCGTGCCGTCACTGAACCGCCGGAGGTCGACGCGTCGATCGCGCCGCGCGACTCTTCGATCTTGATCGAGCCGCCCGAGGTGCGCGCGTAGAGGTCGCCCGCGATCTTCTCCACCTTGATCGAGCCGCCCGAGGTCTTCAGCTCGGCCGGACCGGTGGCGCTGCCGAGGTGGATCGTGCCGCCCGACGTGTGGACGTTCAGCTTGCCGTTCGCGCCGGCGATGTCGACGTCGCCGCCCGAGGTCGAGAGGTTGAGCGTGCCGGTCAGGCGGCCGGCCGTAACGTCGCCACCCGACGTGTGCGCGAGGACGTTGCCGTTCAGATCGGCGAGATCGACGTCACCGCCCGAGGTATCGACGTCGACGCTGTAGTGCGACGGCACGCGGACGTTGTAGCGGATGCGGATGTTGTCGCCGAAGCTGAAGAAGCGCAGCGGCGACTCGTATTTGCCGGTCACCGTGACGTCGTTGCCGCTCTGGCTGAACGTGACGGTATGGCGCTTGAGGTACGACTCGCTGTCGGCATCGCGCTGGATCTCGATCGCCACGCCGGTGCCGCCGCAGACGATCTTGACGTCGCCGACCCCCGCATCGAGATGCAGCGTCCCTCCCTCGGCCACGTTCCAGCCTCGCTTGATGACGTCGTGCGTTGCGGCCTGAAGTGTGAAAGGGAAAAAGGCTACGGCGATCAGAGCGAGCGTGCGGCGCATGTTTCCTCCTGGTTTCGAAAGCTACATACGCCGCCGGATGCGAAAAGTTTGTAAACTCCGCCGCTGAGCGAGGAGAGAAGATGCCAATCGATGACGCGCAGTTCAAGCTGGCCATGTCGCATTTCGCCAGCGGCGTGACGGTCGTGACGACCGAGCACGAGGGGAAACCGTTCGGGATGACGGTGGCCGCCTTCTCCTCGCTGTCGCTCCATCCGCCGCTCGTTCTCATCTGCGTCGAGAAGACGGTGAAGACGCACGACGCGATCGCCGGCGCCGGCAAGTTCGGCGTCAGCATCCTCAACAGCACGCAGACCGATGTCTCGAATCGCTTCGCCTCACGGGCCGACGACAAGTTCGCCGGCACCGAGATCGTGCGCGGCGAGCTCGATGTGCCGCTGATCGGCGGCGCGATCACCCAGCTGTCGTGCCGCCTCAGCGCGAGCCTCGAGGGGGGCGATCACACGATCTTCGTCGGCGAAGTGGTCGACGCAAAAACCGAGGAAGGGGAGCCGCTGGTTTACTTCCGCAGCGGATATCGCGAAATCCGCTTCTGACCCATGGCCACTTCCTCGTTCCGTCTCGCGCTCAAGCGCGTCTTCCGCCGTGAAAACCGCCGCACCGCGATCCGCAAGGGCCGGCTCGACACGATGCAGTTCGTGTCGACGGTCTTCGGCAACACGCGGCAGGTGACGATCTACCTCCCCGCCGGCTACGACGATCATCCCGAGCAGCGCTATCCCGTGCTCTACATGCACGACGGGCAGAACCTCTTCGAGCCCGGCCGCTCGTTCATCCCGGGCCAGCACTGGCGTCTCTGCGAAGCCGCCGATGCGCTCATCGGCGAGCGGAAGACACGGCCGATGATCATCGTCGGCATCGACAACACCGGCGCCGGGCGCATCAACGAGTACACGCCGACACGCGATCCGAAGCACAAGGCGGGCGGCCGCGCCGACGATTACGGGACGATGCTGCTCGAGGAGTTGAAGCCGCTGATCGACGACACGTATCGCACGCTCCCCGATCGCGCCGGCACCGCGGTCGGCGGCTCATCCCTCGGTGGACTCCTAGCGCTGCATCTTGCGCTGACCCATCCGAACGCGTTCTCCGCCGCCGCCGTGATGTCGCCGTCGGTCTGGTGGGACAACCGCGTGATCCTCGACCAGCTCGATCGCTTCACCGGACGCCGCCCGCGGATCTGGCTCGACACCGGCGGCCGCGAGGGTTTCGAGGCGCTGAAGGATGTCCGCGCGGTGCGCGACAAGCTGCGGGCGAAGGGGTGGGGGCAGACGGAGCTGAAGTACCACGAGGACCGCCGCGCCGATCACAGTGAGCGCGCCTGGGCCGCGCGCGCGCCGATGATGCTGGAGTTTTTGTTCCCGATTTAATGTCGAATGGTGAGATGCGCGACGCCCTCGGCCGCCCGCTGCACGACCTCCGGATCTCGGTCACCGACCGCTGCAACTTCCGTTGCGTCTACTGCATGCCGCGCGAGGCCTTCGGCCGCGACTTCGCCTTCCTCGATCGCGCGCAGCTGCTGACGTTCGAGGAGATCGCCCGCCTGACACGCCTCTTCGTCGCGCACGGCGTCGAGAAGATCCGGCTCACCGGCGGCGAGCCGCTGCTGCGCAAAGACCTCGAGCGGCTCGTCGAAATGCTGGCGTCGATCGACGGCGTCCGCGACGTGGCGATGACGACGAACGGCGTGCTCCTGACGCGTGACAAAGCGCGCGCGCTGGTGAGCGCGGGATTGAAGCGGATCTCGATCAGCCTCGATTCGCTCGATGAAGCGACGTTCCGCAACACGATCGATGCCGCGTACTCGGTCGACGACGTGCTGCGCGCGATCGACATCGCCGCCGAAGCGGGACTCGCGCCGATCAAGATCGACGCGGTGCTCAAGCGCGGCCTGAACGAGCATGAGCTCATCCCGCTCGCGCGCCGCTTCCGCGGCACCGGCCACATCGTCCGCTTCATCGAGTACATGGACGTCGGCAACACGAACGCGTGGCGGATGGACGAGGTCGTGCCGGGACGCGAAGTGCTCGCCGCGATCGCCGCCGAATGGCCGCTCGAGCCGATCGAGCCGGCCTACTTCGGCGAAGTCGCCGAGCGCTGGCGCTACACCGACGGCGCGGGCGAGATCGGCGTGATCACGTCGGTCACGCAACCGTTCTGCGGATCGTGCACCCGCGCGCGCCTCTCGGCTGCCGGCGAGCTGTTCACCTGCTTGTTTGCCTCGACCGGCCGCGACTTGCGCTCGCTGATCCGCAACGGCGCGAGCGACGCCGAGATCAGCGACGTGATCGCCGCGGTGTGGCGCGTCCGCGACGACCGCTACTCCGAGCTGCGCGCGGCGCTGCCGCCGGCGCGCAAGGTGGAGATGTCACACATCGGCGGCTAGCCGCGCCATCCCCGCCACAAACTGCGCCTTCCCCGCCATTGACGGATGCCGCACCTTCTCGTGCGCGATGCCCATCTTCGTGAGCGACGAGGCGGCCTGATTTCCGATCGCCACGACCTGCTCGAAGTCGAAGAGGCGCATCAATCGATCGATGAAACGCGAACCCGTCTCAAGCTCGGCCGGCGTCGGCACGCGATTCGACAGCGGGTTCTCCGGCTTGAACGGATGGAACTGGAAGGCGTTCCAGAGCAGCGGGAGCGGCTCGATGTTGCGGATCGTGCCCCACACCATCGTCGCACTCGCCTCGGTCGACAGTTTCGGTCCGGGCGTCGCCTTGCGGTAACCGCGATCGGCGCCGAGGATGCGCGTGCCGTTCGCGAGATCGACGCCGGAGAGCATCACCGCCTCGCTCACGAACGCGATGCCCGACAAACGCCCGCCGCGATGACTCACCGCCTCGCCGACCAGCAGCATGCGCGGACCGATCGCGTCGAGCTCCTCGAGATAGAGGCGCAGGTTGCGGCGGCGGATCGCATTGCCGCGCAGGTCGCCTTCGACGCGCGAGTACTGGTTGCACGCGCGCTCGGAGACGACCGTCGTCGCCAGGTCGTCGATCAGGCGGTCGAAACGCGGCATCAGAGCGATGCCAAACGTTGCGCCGCTCGCATCGGAAACGCGAGATCGAACGACGACGACACGCTGTGCGCGAACAACTGCTTCGCATGTGCGCGATCGCCGTGCGCCAGCGCACGCGCACCGAGGAGGAACCAGGCGTCGTTGAGCTTCGTCGGGTCGTCGTGCATCGCGCGCACGACCGTCGCCTCGTCGCCGTTGGTGAGCGCCGACGCGAGCGACGCCAGCACCCGCCGCGAGACCGGATCGAGCGCGGTGTTCGCGGCCTCGGCCGAGGCCAGCGCGTTCAGCTGCGCGGCCGCACCTTGCGCATCGCCATTCATCATCGTCGCCGCGGCGGCGTAGAGACGCAGCATGTACGCGCTCTCGTGCTCCGTCATCGCGTCGAGGTGCTGCACGGCGGCCGGCCACTCGCCGCTCTCCATCGCGTCGTAGAAGCGCGCCTGCGCCGCCGCCTGATGCAGCGCAACATCTTTGTCCGCCATCGCCAGGTGCTTTGCGTACGCCTCGCCGTCGCCGCTCGTCTTGTACAGCTGCGCGCCGATGAGCCACGCCTCGGGCGACATGCCGCTCTTCGTCTCCGTGTCGTACATCTGCTTCGCGGCGACCCACTTCCCGTCCGCGAGGTTCAGCAGCCACTTCGAATACCACTGCGCCGGCGAGGTGATGTTCCGCGTCGCCGGATCGACGATCGCATGCGCTTCGGCCGTCGCGCGCGCGGCGATCGAGGAGTACGTGTAGTACAGCAGCGTCGCGTCGTCGTGCTGCTTCGTCTTCAGCGCCTCCGCGTACTCATGCGCCGAGTCGGCGTACGCCTCGGTGAGCATCAGCTCGTAGCCGAGCGCACCGTGGGCCCAGCCGAGTTTCGGATCGAGCGTCAGCGCCATCCTGTGCTCCGGAATCGCCGCGTCGGAGCCGGCGAGCAGCCGGCCGTAGAGGTAGTGATGCATCGCCGAATTCGCATGCGCGTCGAGCGCGGCGCGATATTCGGCGAGCACTTCATCGTCGTGGCCGAAGCGGCGCTGCGTCTCCTGATAGAGCCGGTGGCTGGGGATCGGATCGGACGCGCAGGCGGTGATCCCTTCCTTCGCGATGGCGATCGCGTCGTCGTCCGCCTTCTGCGTGCTGCGCACGACGACCAGCAAGCCGCGCCCCTCGAGATTGCACGGCTCGTATTTCATGACGACGCGCAGCGCCTTCTCCGCGTCGGCGACATGCTCCTCCTGCAGGCGCATCTGCGCGTACTGCAGCAGGGTCAGGCCCGTTTTCATGAACGCATGCTTCGTCGTCTTCGACTGTCCCGACGACAGCTCCACCGTCTGCGGCGGCGTCTCGAAGATGTAGTCGAGGTGATCGATCTCGAAGAACGGATTCAGCGCGACGAGCTCCTCGCGGTAGCCCGCGTCGCGCTCGTTCGCCGCGTAATCGATCGAGGCCCGCCTGTACACGCGCAGCGCGCCGGTGTTGTAGACGTACGCGCGGCTGCTGAAGATCGAGGTGGCGACGCTCTTCGCCTCGATGTCGATGTCGCGCGTCTCGATCGTCTTCCCGTTCGCGGTGACGACGACGTGATGCCGTCCCGGCGATAGCGGATGCTTCACCGGCGGCGCATCGGTCGTGAAGGTCTCGCCGTCGACGTTGAACGTCGTGCGCGGAATCGCGCTGTCGAAGTACGTGTCGACGTGGCGGCTCTTATAGATGCCCCAGGCGATCGCGCCGCCGAGGCCGATGAGGAAGACGGCGATGAGCAGCCCGAACACGACCTTCGGCCGCAGCTCGGACGTCGCTTTCGCGGTCGCCGGCTTCACCGCCTTCGGACCTCCCTTGCCGCCGAACGGCCACCAGCGCCGCGACGCTTTCCGCTCCGCCGGCGTCAGCTCGTAGCCGAGCTGCTTCTTGCACTCGCCGATGCGGCGCAGCACGAGCTTGTCGGAGCCGCCGAGCGATTGAAACGCGGAGAGCGCATCGGGCCAGCGCTGCAGTTGCGCGTAGCAATCGCCGAGCGTGTAGGTCACGGCGCGATCATCGGGCGCGAGACGCCGCGCCTCTTCCAGTTGCCGCGCGGCCTCGGTGAAGTTGCGCTCGTAGTACAGGACGCTGCCGAGCGACGAGCGCGCGGCGCGATCGGTCGGATCGAGATTCGTGGCCCGCCGCAGGAACGCGGCGGCTCCGCCGAGGTCGCCCTTCGTCCAGAGGATGTTGCCGGTCACGCGATTGAGGATCGCGTTCTGCGGCAGCGCCGCCACCGCCGCTCGCGCCGCGGCCTCCGCTTCGTTCGCCATGCGGAAGCTGCTCAGCGCGAGGATCAGCTTCTCGTGCGCAAGCGCGTCCGACGGATTGGCCTGCACCGCCGCGCGCAGCGGCGCGATCTGCTCGTCGAGCTGCCGCTGGAACTGCTCCTGCGGAATGCGCCGGTGCCGGCGGCACGAGCTGCATTGCTCGTAGATCCGGTACTTCGTCATCGGGATGAGCGGAATGAAAATCACGGAGAACCATTCGCGCGTGTCGTACGACGTCAGCGTCGCGTCGCGATTGCACAAATCGCAACGGCCGTTGCGCGCGGAGACGTTCGTGCGGCCGTAATAGCCGGTACCGATTCCATTGATCCTGTATGGCATGTGCGCAATCGTACAGCCATGTAGAATCGGCGGCCGTTGGAGGTAGATCTCACGATGAAGCTGAAGTTGTTCGCTTGCCTCGTTCTCGCCGCTACCACCGCAGTCGCCCAACAACAACAACCGCAGACGCCCACCCCGCCGCCCGACCCCGCCGAAGGGCGGAGCGCGACGCCGGCACCCGCGGCCGCACCGGCAGCGCCGGCGCTCGAGACCAAGCCGCTGAAGTGGCGCGCGATCGGACCGGCGAACATGGGCGGCCGCATCGCCGACTTCGCAGTCAACGAAAAAGATCCCTACACGATCTTAGCGGCCGTCGGCACCGGCGGCGTCCTGCGCACGACCAACAACGGCACCACGTGGCAGCCGGTGTTCGACAAGGAGGCGGTCGCCTCGACCGGCTCCGTCGCGGTATCGCAGAACAATCCGAAGATCGTCTGGGTCGGCACCGGCGAGGGCAATTCGCGCAACAGCTCCTCCTGGGGCAACGGCATCTACAAGTCGACCGACGGCGGCGACAGCTGGAAGAACGTGGGGCTGCCCGACGCCGGCGACATCCCGAAGATCGCGCTCGATCCGAAGAACGACGACGTCGCGTACGCCGCGGTCCTCGGGCGCCTCTGGGGCACGAACAAGGAGCGCGGCGTCTACAAGACGAGCGACGGCGGCAAGACGTGGCAGCAGGTGTTCGCCATCGATGAGAACACCGGTGCCATCGATGTTTTAGTCGATCCGAGCGCGCCGTCGAACGTCTACGCCGCGATGTGGACGCGCCGCCGCTATCCGTGGGGATTCACGGAGGGCGGTCCGAACAGTGGCATCTACAAATCGATCGACGCCGGCAAGACGTGGAAGAAGCTGACCGATGGCCTGCCCGCGGAGACGGGACGCATCGGCCTCGACATCTATCGCAAGAATCCGAAGACGCTCTTCGCGGTGATCGCGTCTGACGTCGGCGGCGTGGCGGGACTGGAGACGATCCGCAGCCGCAACGGCGGCATCTTCCGCACCGATGACGGCGGCGCGCACTGGAAGCGGGTCAGCGATCTCGCGCCGCGCGGCTTCTACTTCGCGAAAGTGCGCGTCGATCCGAACAACGATCAGCGCATCTACGTGCTCGGCTTCGGGACCGCGGTCTCCGATGACGGCGGCAGGACGTTTCTGAACACCGGCGCGAAAGACATCCACGGCGACTGCCACGCGATGTGGATCGATCCGGCCAACTCGAATCACGTGCTGCTCGGCACCGACGGCGGCATCTACTTCTCGTACGACAAGGCGAAGACGTGGGACTTCCAGAACAACGTCGCGCTCGGCGAGTTCTACAACGTCAGCTTCGGCATGGACAAGCCGTACACCATCTGCGGCGGCCTGCAGGACAACGGCACGTGGTGCGGTCCGTCGCAGACGCGCTGGTCGTCCGCCGACGATGAAGAGGACAAGAAGAAAGCGGCCGGCATCTGGAACGCCGACTGGAAGTTCGTGAACGGCGGCGACGGCTTCTGGTCGGCCATCGATCCGACCAACGCGAACATCATCTACGCCGAGTCGCAGGGCGGCTACATCGCGCGCATCGATCTCGCTTCCGGCAAGCGCCGCGACATCAAGCCGCGGGCGAAGGAGGGGACGATGGCGTTCCGCTACAACTGGAACGCGCCGTTCGTGATCTCCCACTTCGACCCGAAGACGCTCTACCTCGGCGGCAACGTGCTGTTCCGCCTGACCAATCGCGGCGACAACTGGGAAGCGATCTCGCCCGACCTTTCGCAGCGCGACGTGGCGAAGATCATGACCGCCGGCTCGAACGCGGAGACCTACGGCACGATCGTCGCGCTGAGCGAATCGCCGAAAGACCGCAACGTCATCTGGGCCGGCACCGACGACGGCAACGTGCAGGTCACGCGCGACGGCGGCAAGTCGTGGACGAACGTCGCGGAGAACATCCCCGGCGTGCCGCGCGGCTTGTGGGTGTCGCGCCTCGAGGCGTCGAACTTCGACGCGGCGCGCGCATACGTCACGATCGACGGCCACCGCAGCGACGACTTCCACGCGTACGTCTTCGCCACCGACGACTACGGCAAGACGTGGCGCTCGATCACGAACGAGCTGAAGGATCCGGTGAAGGCGTTCCGCGAGGATCCGGTCAATCCCGATCTGCTGTTCGCCGGCACCGAGTTCGGCATCTTCATGTCACACGATCGCGGCGCGCACTGGACGTCGATCAAGGGCGACCTGCCGACGGTGTCGGTCGACGACATCAAGATCCATCCGCGCGATCACGACCTCATCATCGCCACGCACGGCCGCAGCCTCTACGTCATGGACGACATCTCCGGCCTCGAGCAGCTCACCGCGGCGAAAATGGCGCAGCCGGCGGTGCTCTTCGACCCGCGCCCGGCGACAGAGTTCTACTACAACCCGATCGGCGGCCTCTGGGGCGCGCACGTCTTCAAGGCGAAGAACCCGGCGTTCGGCGCGTACATCAATTACTACCTGAAGGGGACGCCGACCGAGGACGTGACCATCACGATCGAGGACGCGAAGGGAAACAAGATCCGCGAGCTCGACGCCTCGAACCGCTCCGGCCTCAACCGCGCCGTCTGGGACCTGCACGGCGACCCGCACGAGGTCATCAGCGACGCGCGCGGCGACGACGACGACGCCCCGTACGTCGCGGCGGGGGAGTACGTGGTGAAGATGAAGTACGGAGAGTTCAAAGCGCAGACGAAGGTGATGGTGGATGCGCTGCCGGGAGTGCACGAAGGGGAGTTCGTGGCGCCGTAGCCCAATGCGGGTGAGGGGCGCACTTGCGATGAAGCCCCCTCATCCGCCTTCGGCACCTTCTCCCCCGCGTGGCGGGGGAGAAGGGGTATGGATTTTGAGTCGTACGTGTGATGGAGGTAAATGCACATGCCATCACGCAATCGCGACGAGATTCAGGGCCGTATCGATCAGACCGCCGGCGAGATCAAGCGCCGGATCGGCCGCGCGAGCGGCGACACCGCGCTGGAGAGCGAAGGGCTCAACCAGCGCGACGTGGGCGACATCGAGCACGGCTTCGGCAAAGCCCGCCGGAAAGTCGGCGAGGCGATCCGCGACGTGGGGAACAAGATCAAGAGATAAACGTCGGAGTGCGGCGGCCACGCCGCCGCCCTCCATGCCCTTTCACGGATTCGCCAACGGTGTTCAGGGCGGCGGCATGGCCGCCGCACTCCGAGGATTGGCCAGCGTCCGCGCCTTCTCCACCATCTTCACGAACTCGCCCCGATACCCCTCGATGTCCGCGCCGCGCGAGGTCTTCGCCAGCGTCAGCGCCTCGTCGTAACTCGCGGCTCCTTTGTGCGGCGAATCGCGCAGCAGCATGCCGAGCTCGGCGACCGACGCGGCGAACTTCAGATCATCCGACGCATCCCACGCCGTTCGCCCATCATCGGTCACGCGCACCGACAGCAATCTGCTGAGCCACGCGTGCGGCGGTTTGTAGCGCAGCTTCAGCGTGGCGATCGCGCCATGCGACGCACCCGCGGCGGGCACCAGCTCGTACAACGCCGTCACCGTGTGCCCCGAGCCGAGCTCGCCCGCGTCCTTCGCGTCGTCGTCGAAGTCCTTGTCCTCGAGCAGCCGGTTCTCGTAGCCGATCAAGCGGTACGACGCGACCTGCCGCGGATCGAACTCGATCTGCAGCTTCACGTCCTTCGCGATCGTCACCAGCGTGCCGCCGATCTGATCGACGAACACCTTGCGCGCCTCGAGCAGGCTGTCGACGTAGGCGTAGTTGCCGTTGCCTTTGTCGGCCAGCGTCTCCATCGTCGCGTCCTTGCGGTTTCCTTCGCCGACGCCGATGACGCTCAGCTCGATGTCGTCCTTCCGTTTCTCCTCGATCAGTTTCTGCAGCTCTTCGACGCTGGAGACGCCGACGTTGAAGTCGCCGTCGGTGGCGAGGATCACGCGATTGACGCCGCCTTCGATGAAGTTCTTCTTCGCCACCTCGTACGCCAGCGCGATCCCTTCGGCGCCGGCGGTCGAGCCGTCTGCTTCGAGCTGATCGAGAGCGGCGAGGATGCGCGCCTTGTCGGCCCCCGACGTCGACGGCAGCGGCATGCCGGCGCTTCCGGCATAGACGACGATCGCCACGCGATCCTCGGCACGCAGTTGCTCCACCAGGAGACGGAACGCCTTGAGCAGCAGCGGCAGGCGGTCGGGCTCGTCCATCGACCCCGAGGTGTCGATGAGGAAGACGAGATTGCACGGCTTCATCTCCCACGGCGGCACGCTCGCGCCGCGGATGCCGATGCGCAGCAGGCGATGGTCCGGAGCCCACGGCGCACCTGCAACCTCCGTCGTCACTGAGAAAGGCGCGCCGTGGACCGGCTCCGGATAGGCATAGGTAAAGTAGTTGACCATTTCCTCGATGCGCACCGCGTCCGGCTCCGGCAGCTCTCCTTCGCCGATCGCGCGGCGAACCATGCCGTATGACGCGGTGTCGACGTCGATGGAGAAGGTCGAGAGGCGGCGCTTCGCCGCGTCGATGAATTTGTTCTCCACGATCGGCGTGTAGGTCTCGCTGTTCGTGTCGTAACCGCTGCGCGTCACCACGGTGATCGACTCCGTCACCGCCTGGAAGCGCAGGATCATCGTCAACGATGTTCGTGATGTGTCACTGACCGTGACGGTGTGCTCAACTGGTGTGAAGCTCTCGAGCTCCGCGCGAACGGTCCACGATCCGGCGGGCACCTGCAGGAACTCGAAGTGTCCGTTGACGTCGGTCACCGTGCTGCGCGGCGACGCGAGCAGCAGAGTCACGGTGGCGCCGGGCATCGGATAGCCCTGCTGCCGCACCGTGCCGTCGATCGTGCCCGCGATGCATGGCATCGCGAGCAGCAGCAGCACCACCACCCGGCGGATCATTTCTGCACGCTCACTCGCGCGACGTTGGTCGCGCTGAGGTCCCGCGCCGTTTCGATCAGCTTCACGAGCTCGCCGCGATAACCCTCGAGGTCGACGCCGCGCGAGACCTGCGCCAGTCCCAGCGCATCCGTCCAGCTCGACGTCCCCTTGTTCGGCGAATCGCGCAGCAGCAGGCCGAGCTCCGCCACCGCCGACGCGAACTTCAGGTCATCCGACGCGTTCCACGCGCTGCGCCCTTCGTCGATGATGTCGGTGGAGATCAGATCGCTCTTCGTTCCATGCGGCGCCTTGTAGCGAAGCCGCAGCTGGGCGACTCGTGTGGCGCAGACACTCTTGTCTGCGACGCCCGCACAGACAGGAGTGTCTGTGCCACGTAGCACCAGCTCGTACAGCGCCGTGACCGTGTGTCCCGAGCCGAGCTCGCCCGCGTCTTTCGTGTCGTCGTCGAAGTCCTTGTTCTCGAGCAGCCGGTTCTCGTAGCCGATGAGGCGATACGACGCGACCTGCTTCGGATCGAAGTCGATCTGCAGCTTCACGTCCTTCGCCACCGTGACCAGCGTCCCGCCGATCTGATCGACGAACACCTTGCGCGCCTCGAGCAGGTTGTCGACGTAGCTGTAGTTGCCGTTCCCTTTGTCGGCCAGCAGCTCCATCTTCGAGTCCTGGATGTTGCCTTCTCCGACGCCGATGACGCTCAGCTCGATGTCTTCCTTCCGCTTCTCCTCGATCAGCTCCTGCAGCCCTCGCTCGCTGGAGACGCCGACGTTGAAGTCGCCGTCGGTGGCGAGGATCACGCGGTTCACGCCGCCGTCGATGAAGCTCTCCTTCGCCACGTTGTACGCCAGGACGATTCCCGCGCCGCCCGCGGTGGAGCCGCCGGATTGCAGCCCTTCGATGGCATCGAGGATGACGTTCTTGTTCGCGCCGGAGGTGGACGGCAGCACCAGCCCCGCCGATCCCGCGTACGCCACGAGCGCCACGCGATCCTCGGCGCGCAGCTGTCCGACCAGCAGCCGGAACGCCTTCTTCAGCAGCGCCAGCTTGTTCTCGTCCTGCATCGAGCCCGAGGTGTCGATGAGGAAGACAAGATTGCACGGCTTCATCTCCCACGGCGCGAGCTTCGCGGCGCGGATGCCGATGCGCAGCAGGCGATGGTCCGTGGCCCACGGCGTGGCCGCTACTTCGGTCGTGACGGAGAACGCCTTCCCCTTCGCCGGCTCCGGATACGAATAGGTAAAGTAGTTGACCATCTCCTCGATGCGTACGGCGTCGGCCAGCGGGAGCCTTCCCTGGCTCAGCATCCGCCGCACGTTGCTGTACGAGGCGGTGTCGACGTCGATGGAGAACGTCGAGAGATGGTCCTTCTCCGTCTGCGTGAAGGTGTTCTCGGCGATCGGCGCGTAGCGTTCACTCGATCGGGAGTCCCGCAAGTTCATGCCGTTGATGGAGTACGCGTACGGCGCCCCGGCCGTGACGGTGATCGCCTCGGAGACGGCGGAGGTTCTCATCGGCAGCGCCAGCAGCGGGCTGGCGTTGTCGGTGACGAGGACCGTGTACGTCACCGTCTGCAGGCCCTCCATCTCCGACTTGAGGATGTACTTGCCGGGTGGGACGGCCGTGAATGCGAAGCGCCCGCTGGCGTCGGTGACGTCCGTGAAGGGACCGCCGTTGACCAGGAGCGTGACCGTCGCGCCGGGCAACGGTGTGCCGTCGAGCGTGATGTAGCCGGCGACGGTGCGCGGCGGCGCGGAGCCGTCTTTCAGCGTGTGGACGTGCGCGGTGCGGCACGCCAGCACGAACAACAGGACGAGTGTGGACAGAGTGCGAACGGCCTGCTGCGAGCGAGGTTTCATTTCTCCCTACCTCTCTTTTCGATGGCCGCGTCGCGACGCGCTCTTGTCCGCGTGACGCTGCACGCGCGCTGCCGCGCGGTGCCAACGAGTCTGTGCAGCAGAGTCAGATGCTTACGGAGGTTTTCCGCTCCGAAACATCCGGTGAGGTGGAGAAAGGTGAACGGGATTTTGGAGCGCGGACGTCTCGTCCGCAGCGATCGGGCGTCTCGCCCGATCGCCGGAGATGGTCGCCGGCCGAGGACGGCCGCCGACTGCGGGCGAGACGCCCGCGCTCCCCTACACCGTCGCCCCTTCCAGCTCCGGCATCTCTTCCGACGTCTCCGTCTCCAGGATCGCGCGATGCGTGCGCGCGACCAGCACGTAGATCGACGGCACGACGAACAGCGTGAACGCGGTGCCGATGATCATGCCGGTGACGAGCATGATGCCGATGCTGTTGCGCGCGCCGGCGCCGGGGCCGCGGGCGAAGACGAGCGGGAGATGGCCGACGACGGTGGCCGCCGTGGTCATCATGATCGGGCGGAGTCGCGTGCTGGCCGACTCGATGACCGCGGCGAGCTTGTCGCGTCCCAGCTCCTGCAGGTGATTCGCGAACTGCACGATGAGGATGCCGTTGCGCGAGATCAGTCCGACCAGCGTGATCAGTCCGACCTGGCTGTAGATGTTGATCGACGTCAGTCCGAGGAAGGAGAAGAGGAGCGAGCCGGCGAGTGCGAGCGGCACCGAGCCGGCGAGGATGATCAGCGGATCGCGGAAGCTTTCGAACTGCGCCGCGAGCACGAGATAGATGAGGATCGCCGACAGCATGAAGACGCCGAGGAAGCGGCCGCCTTCTTCGCGCAGCTGGCGCGACTCACCGGCGTAATCGATGGTGTAGCCGCGCGGCAGGATCTTGTGCGCTTCGCCTTCGAGATACTTCAGCGCGTCGTCGATCGACACGCCCGGCGGGATCGCCCCCTGGATGCGGACCGCGTTGAGCTGCTGGAAGCGTTTCAGCTCGCGAGGCTCCGTCGTCGTCTGCAGCGTGGCGAACGTCGACAGCGGCACGAGCTTGCCGCCGGCGCCGGAGATGTAGATCTGCGAAAGCTGATCGGGCGTCAGGCGCTCGCTCCGCTTCACCTGCGGGATGACCTTGTAGCTGCGCCCCTGGATGCTGAAGCGGTTGACGTAGTTGCCGCCGAGGAGGACGGAGAGATCGCGTCCCGCCTGCGACAGGTCGACCCCCTGCGAGCGGAGCTTGTCGCGATCGAACACCACCTTCGCCTGCGGCTGGTCGAACTTCAGGTCGGTGTCGGCGAACATGAACTTGCCGCTGGTGAACGCCTTCGCCACGAGCTGATTGGCGAACTCCGCGAGCTGCGCCGGCTCCGCGGTGGAGACGATCGCCAGATCGACCGGGAAGCCCTGGCTGCCGGGCAGCGACGGCGGCACGAGCACGATGGAGCGGATGCCGGGGATTTTCGACGCCGCCTGCGACGCGGCCATCTGCAGCTCGCCGACCGATCGTTTGCGCTCGCTCACCGGCTTCGCCACGAAGCCGCCGAAGCCGCCGCCGGGAGTGATGATCTGGAACGTCGAGACCACCTCCGGGAACGAGCGGTAGACGTCGTCGACCTGCCGGGCGAAGAGCTTCGTCTGGTCGAGCGTCGCATTCGCCGGCGCCTGGATGATGCCGAAGACGAAGTTCTGATCCTCCGGCGGCGCGAGCTCCTTCTGCGAAAACATGTAGAACGGAATGATCAGCAGCAGCACGATCGCCCAGAGCGTCAGCACCACCGGCCGGAATCGCAGCGTGGCCGTCAGGATGCGCTGGTAGAGGCCGCGCACGATGTCGAAGTGGTGATTGATCATCCCGGCGAACCCCTTTTCGGTGTCGCCCGCGCGCAGCAGCTTCGAGCCCATCATCGGCGAGAGCGTCAGCGCGACGATGCCGGAGATCAGCACCGCGCCGGCGAGCGTGAACGCGAACTCGCGGAAGAGCGAGCCGGTCAGTCCGCCCTGCAGCGCGACCGGCGTGTAGACCGTGGCCAATGTGATGGTCATGGCGATGATCGGTCCGACCAGCTCGCGCGCCGCGTCGAGCGCCGACTGGAACGGCGTCTTCCCCATGTGCAGATGCCGCTCGACGTTCTCCACCATGACGATGGCGTCGTCGACGACCAGTCCGACCGATAAGACGATGGCCAGCAGCGTGAGGAGATTGATGGTGAAGCCGAACACGTTCATCAGCAGCACGGCGCCGATGAGCGAGATGGGGATGGCGATGACCGGGATGATCACGCCGCGCACCGATCCGAGAAAGAGGAAGATGACGATGATGACGATGAGCAGCGTCTCGGCCAGCGTCTTCAGCACCTCGTCGATCGCGTCCTGGATGTAGGCGGAGGAGTCGTACGGCACGCCGACGGTCATGCCGGCCGGGAGCTGGGCCTGGATCTCCGGCATCGCCGCGCGGACCTGCTTCATCACCTCGAGCGTGTTGGCGGTCGGCATGACGAAGACGCCGATGAAGACGGCCCCCTGGCCGTTGAAGCGGACCTCGGAGTCGTACGTTTCGGCGCCGAGGATCACGTCGGCGATGTCGCCGAGCCGCACGACGTTCCCTTTGTCCTCTTTGACCACGAGCTGCTTGAACTCTTCCGCCGTCTCCAGGTTCGTGTTGGCCACGAGGTTGACGGAGGTCATGGAGCCCTTCGTGCTGCCGAGGGCGGAGAGGTAGTTGTTCGCGGCGAGCGCGTCGCGCACCTGCGAGGGGGAGATGCTGAGCGACGCCATCTTCTCCGGCTTGAGCCAGACGCGCATGGCGAACGTGCGGTCGCCGAGGATGTCGGCGCGCTGTACGCCCGGAATGGCGCTCAGCTTCGGCTGGACGACGCGGGTGAGGTAGTCGGTGATCTGGTTCTGATCGAGGTCCTTCGAGGAGAAGCCGAGGTACGCGGCCGCGAACTGGCTGTCGGCGGTCTGCAGCTGGATGATCGGCGCTTCCGCTTCCGGCGGGAGCTGGTTGCGCACCTGCGCCACCTTCGCCTGGATCTGCGTCAGCGCGGCGTTGGTGTCGTAGTTGAGCTTGAGGTGGACGGTGATGTTGCTGATCCCCTGCGAGCTCGACGACTCGAGAAAGTCGATCCCCTCGGCCCCCGCGATGACGCGCTCCAGCGGCGCGGTGATGAAGCCGCGCACCAGGTCGGCGTTCGCGCCGATGTAGGCCGTCGTGACCGACACGGTCGCGCTGTCGCTGCGCGGAAACTGACGCACGCTCAGCGAGCGGATCGACTGCAATCCGCCGATGAGGATGATGAGATTGACCACGACCGCCAAAACAGGGCGTTTTACGAATAGATCGGTAATCTTCATGTCTTTAGCCGTTGAGCTGTTTAGCCGCTGAGCTGTTGAGCTGAACCGCTCAATCGCTCAACAGCTCAAGCGCTCTTTCCTAGCTGTCCTCAGGCTTCGGCGCCGGGTTGTTCCCCGGCTGGATCGTGTTGTTCACCTGCACGGCCGCGCCGGGGCGCAGCTTGAACACGCCCGACGTCACGACCTCCTCGCCCGGCTTCACGCCGGTGAAGACCGCGACCTGGTCGCCGCGCGAGCCGCCGAGCTTCACGAACTGCTGCCGCACGCCGCGATACGTCTTCTTGCCGTCCGGACTCTTCACATCCTCGACGATGAACACCGAGTCGCCGAACGGCGCGTAGCTGATCGCCGACGCCGGCAGCGTGATGACCTCCGCGCTCTTGCCGCGCGGCAGCTTCGCCTCGACGAACATGCCGGGACGAAGCTTGCCCGAGGCATTCGCGAACATCGCCTGCACGCGCACGTGGCGCGTCGCCTCGTCGATCGTCGAGTCGAGCGCGGAGATGCGTCCGGTCTCGCTGCCGCCGATCGCATCCGACGTCACCTCCACCTGTGAGCCGATCGGCAGCATGCCGATCTCCTGCTGCGGCAGGGTGAAATTCACGTACGCGGGACGGAGCGCCTGCAGCGACACGATCGGCGCGCCGCCTTCCAGGTACTGCCCGAGGTTCACCTGGCGGATGCCGAGGACTCCGCTGAACGGCGCGCGGATGACCTTGCGCGCGATCGTTGCCCGGATCTCGCCCGCCCGCGCCGCGGCCTGCTTGTATTGCGCCGCCGTGCTGTCGTACGTCGCCTGCGGAATGATTCCGCCGGAGAGCATCCCCTTCGCCCGCTCCAGATCGACGCGCATCAGCTGCAGCTGCGCTTCGGCCGCCGCGAGCTGCGCCCGCTCCTGCTTCGTGTCGAGCCGCACGAGGATGTCGCCCGTGTTGACCGAGTGTCCGGAGTCGAACGAGATCGCCTCGATCACGCCCGGGAGGTCAGCGCTGACCGTCACGCCCTGTACGGCCGTGACCGAGCCGATCGCGGAGAGCGTCGTCTGCCAAGGCTCCGGTTTCGCGATCACGGTCGTGACCGCCTCGGGGGGCGGCTGGAACGACGCCCCCTGCGCCATCGCGCTCTTGATCTGGAAGTACTTCACTGAGCCGATCGTCGCCACGAAGGCGATCACGATGGCCAGCATCAACAGCATCCGCTTCGTCATTCAAAAAGCTCCTGTCCGGGGAAGCATATCGGCAGGTAACATCAATCCTGATGTAAACAGTTCGTCGCGAAGTGGGGGCGGGGTGTGACTCTACGGGAGGTAGACCCATCAGATCGACAGTTTTCGCCATCGGCGTTCTTTGCGTCGCTCAGAGACTGGCAGCATGCAGCTCGATCGTGTTGCCGCCTGTCACGGTCGATCCGGCGTGGACGGCTCTTCCGCCCCGGGACAGGATGTCGATGTCTACCCGTTCGGCGCGGACAGCGCGTGCAATCCGCTGGCTCGAACGCGTGAGGATCTCGAGGAACAGTACCCGCTGGGAAGCGCCGTCACGGTCGTGGCGACTTCACCGCCCCTCTCTGCAGGGTTGCGGCGTAGTTTCGTCGTCGATGTAAATGACTGGGGCAGTGTGGCGCGGGTTCCCGATTCCACGCCGCGTACGGCGGACGGATTTCTCGATTTCGGGGCGTTTGCGCGAACGTATGAAAGCCATCCGGAAGATGGGTTCTCTATGCCTGTCGCCTGGCGCAATACGCATCGAACGTCCTTCGAGGATTTTGAATATCTCCGGGCGCTGGTTCTCTTGAAAGGCAATCCGGTTCAGGAGCGGAGAGCGGCCATCGTACGGAACCTTCAGTCGTATTCCCGATGGCGCGGGATCAACTTCGACTGGGCGCGAGATCAATACCGTCAACTGGTTCGTAGCGCACGCCTTCCGGCCAGGGAGCAGAAAAGCCTTCTCCGGGACTTCAAGAAGACCGGCAACTGAAGGCTAATGCGACGTCGACGGACGGGACGGCTTGAGGTTAGGGTCGGGTGGCGGCGGCGCAGGTGTCTCTTTGACCTCCACGCCGAGTTGTTTGAGGGCCCGCTGAGCTTCGGCGCCGGCCAGTGAAAACAGGCAGCGGTCATTCCAGACTTTCTTGTAGAGATCGATGGCGGCGGCCCTATTGCCCGCCTTCGCCTGCTCGCCTGCGTCTTTCATCTCCCGGTACATCGCGTCATCGCGGATCGAAAGCTCCGCGTTCAGCAGATTCTCGACATCCTTCGACGTGAGCTCTCGCACGTTGTCAATCTTGCGAGTCACCTGGCCCTGCCGGTCGACGAGAACCGCGGCAGGCGCTTTCAACGCAACGCCCAGCTTCGCAAGTGCGACCGCGCGGTCGGGAAGAATCACCTCGAGGTCGACGCAGCGCAGTGAAGCATCGAGCAGACCGCGTGAGGTCATGAGCGGCGAATTCTCCGCCTGCTGGAGAGAGACAGGAATCCAGTACAGCGTAATCGGCCGGTCATGGAGGACTTCGTCCGTCTGCAGATACTTCCAGGGCACGAGATGCTCATCCGGATTACCCGTGCCCGGCCCCGAACGGCGTCCTTCGCCTCCGCGGCTTTGTGCCGGCAGCTGCATAGCGAGAACCGCATGCACGAGAACGACGATGACGATCGGGCGGAGCAAGGCTCTGCAGGACATACAGCTTCGACGGCTTGCGCCGGCCGAGGTTCCGCACACGAGACACTTTCGAGCGGGATGAGCAAAGTCCCGCGGGTCATGAGCGGTGGTCGTCGCCACGACCACTGTCGGCCCACGACATCCGATTTCTTCGATCGCACGCTGGGATTGGGTTACATCAAAGCATCGATCATTCTGTCGGTCGGCGTCGTCATCGTGCTCGGTATATGGCGTACCGTGACCGGAAAAACCGAATTCGAAAATATTGTGAGGCGCTCGGATGAATTCTTCTACGGGCTGACGATTCTGATCGCCAATACGTTGGGAACGGCATTAGGCGACTATGTAGCCACCGACATGGGCCTCGGGTTCGGAGGCGGTGCGGCGGCATTTTCCGGATTGCTCATAATCATTGTGGCGGCGCATTTCTTCACACACATTCCGAAGAGCGTCTTGTTCTGGTCGGCCTATGTGTTGACGCGCCCGCTCGGCGCAACGCTCGGCGACACCCTTAGCAAGCCCGGGAATGAGGGCGGCCTGTCGCTCAGCCGGGTTTCCTCGTCCCTCCTGATCCTTGCGCTCATGGCCGGATTCGTGGTGTTTGCAGCACGGCGATCGCGCATGGAGACGTCTTCGTCCTGCGTACGCGCGGATGAGCGTTCCAATCCCTTCCGTGCCTCGCCGCGGCGCTTGTAAGGCCGGCAATCCGCGAAACAAGCCACCTCTGCTGACGATCAAAAGCCAGATCGACGCATTCATCCCACCGCGGATCGGATTCATCCCATCGCGCCTGCGATGAATGCCATACCGGATGGGATGAGTCTCGGTTTGAGGACAATGAATTCCATCGCGCATGGGATGAATGCCATCCGGGATGGGATGAGTCTCGACTGGAGGACAATAAATCCCGTCGCGCGTGGGATGAATGCCATCCGACATGGGATGAGTCTCGGCCGGAGGACAAGGAATCCGATCCGCGGCCATTTCCCACTGACAGCCGCGACCTATGATGCGGGGATAGCGCAGTGCGTAAGTGCAAAGCGGCGGATGCGTGTGATCCCGAAATGTGAGTTAGCCGCACCGTAGCCATTTCACGCTATTGGCATCGGCGTTGGAACCGGCTCCGCCAAGCGATGACAATCATCACCCTGCAAGCCGGCTTCGTTTCGGGCCGGAGCTTCCGTTTCACTCGAACTTCCGATACGGTAGGTGGCGTCGTGCTACCCAAGGTGTACATCGAAACGTCCGTCGTTAGCTATCTGACGGCTCGACCGTCTCGCGACGTCGTTTCGTTAGGCCATCAGCAGGTTACGCGTGATTGGTGGGAGAAAGAGCGGTCGGCTTTCGAGCTCTACACCTCAGAGGTAGTGATCGCCGAAGCAGAGCGAGGCGATTCGGACGCCGCTCGAGCTCGCATTGCCGTGCTGGCGTCGCTTCCTCGGTTGTCGCCGAGCGCCGAATCCGAAGCGCTCGTACCGATTCTTCTTCGTGAAACGGGTTTGCCCACGGATGCGTTGCTGGACATGGCGCACGTTTCGATCGCTACGGTACACGGCATGCAATTTCTACTCACTTGGAATTGCAGGCACATCGCGAACGCACGCATTGTTCGCGTAGTAGAGAAGATATGCAGGGTACGGGGTTTCGAACCGCCCGTGCTTTGCACACCGGAAGAACTGCTAGGAGCGTGATCCATGTTGGAAGATCCTATTGTCGAAGACATTAATCGTGTTCGCCGCGAATTGGCAGCAGAGTTCAAGGAAGACGTGCACGCTTTCTTTTCTTACCTTCGTGACAGGGAAGCGGCACGTGAAGATCAGGCTGTGACCTTGAAGCCAGTACTTCCCGAGGCTCTATCAAAGTTGGGCACTTCTAAATGAAGCGAATCGCATACGGGTCTCACTGACGGCCGAGCCGGCTCGCGCAGCGGTAGTTGAACGGCGTCACGCCGCCTGCATCGCGCGCTTCAAATGCGGGCATGCGGCGTGCCGCTCTGGCTTCGGCACGCGGGCCTTGGCCGCGCGCGAGTCCTGAGACACTTTCAGCAAGTCGGTCGCCGGGCAGGACTAAAAGGAGGCCGCCTCACGGCGGCATCTACCAATAAATGCCGAGGGCGCAACGGTTCCATCTGCGCCTCTTTCATGGTCTCGGTCCGATCGGAGTCTTCTCGCTGGTCACGGCGACGGGCGGCGGCGAACAGCCGTTCGCCAGCCATGGCGCGTCGCCAGCCCACGAGAACCGTCCTTCCGCGTACATGGAGACCACGGTCCAGTTCTGACTGTGACGCGGCACGCTGTACGCGCTCGATCCCTTATTGTTCAGGTTCAAATAGATCCAGCCCCCGACATCGCCCGAACTGGCGAGCGGTGGAAAGATGGATGACGACGTGGCGACGCTCGATGCAGCAGGCAGGACGACGGTGATGATCTGGGGTGTGCCGACACGGATGGGGGGAGCATGTGTGGTCGGATTCTCGTGCTCGTCGAATCGGACGACGTCCGGGACAGTCATTTCGGTTCCGGTCAGTCCGTTTCTCTGATAGGCGCTGCACGCGACGCTTCCGCCGGTTACGCCTTCGCGCCAGATGCGGAGCTCCGTATTGAACGCCCCCGTGCCGCCCTGAATGAATCGCGCGGCGAAGGCGGTCGGCAGCGGCTGGCGGCGGTCCATTTTCGGAGTTGCGCGGGGCGTGTAGCGGTCATAGAACGTATACGGCAGCGCAACCAGCGCACTCGCGCCCGCCGGGCCCCCCTCGGGTATGGCGCGAATGTGCACGAGCGGATTGGCGGAGGCGTAATTGCCGGTCGTCGGATTCGGATTGATCCACTCGTAATCGCCGGTCAAGACATTGTCGAAAAGGAGCTCGTCGTAATACGCAGGATCGGTCGGGAACGTGGTCCCGCACGCATTGACGAGGTCGATCGTCACGAAGCCGATAGCATTCGAGTGAGTGAGGCCGACCGCCGACGAGCCGCAGCCGGGTATGCGCCCAGTCGTCAGCGCCGTGCGTACCTCGTTCATCACCGCGGTGGAAAGACGATCGACGCCGGTCTGGCAGTCAGCGGGACTGTAACCCGACGGCGGCGCAATCACTCCGCGGGCCAACACGTCGTAGAGATTGATCGACTGGACGTCGTAAGGCGTGAGAAAGAGATTGAAATTCAGTACCGGCCGGGCGAGGTCGGTCCAGAGTGTCACGCGCGCCACCCGAGAAAAGCGAGATGTATTGATGACGGAGAACGTCGTCGTGCGGGCCGTAGACTGCCGCCCGAAGATATCCACTTCGAAGTAGGGCAGGAGCAATGTCGCCGCAGGCGCCACGCTGATGTCACAGCTGTCGTCATTGTTCGTCGTCGACGGCGTGCGGAACATGAATGTCTCCGCCTCGATATTGACGACCAGCAGCAATAGGACGATCAGCTGTTTCATGCTGATCAATACGGCAGCGCTTGCAGTTTCGTCACAACGATCTTCCGTCGCGTCGGGAGTCGATGGCGAACGCTGCGCTGGCGGCAATGGCTGTCGCGCAGCCGCAGGAGCGCAAGACAACGAAAGATATCCGGCCGGAAGATGAGGGGTACGTCGATGTATATCGAGTGACGTACATCCTCTCGCGTTACTGGCCCGGAGTGTCCCCGATTTAGATCGCCAAGGTGCGTCGATTGCGAAAGTATGCGGGGCTTGAAACGAATCCTGGTTGGATGTCACTACACAACAATCATGACGATGGTATCGGATATCGGTTCATTCGCCACATCGGCACGCCAGCTTTCAAGGAATCCGCTTGGAATCATTGCGCTGTTCATCGTGCTGGTCTATGCATTTGCCGCACTCCTGGTCGGGTTCAGCAGCAATCTGACCGAACGTGAGCGGCTTCCGATCATCTGGTTTTTGCTGATCTTTCCGGTGTTCGTGCTATCCGTCTTCGCCTGGCTGGTAAGCCGGCACCATACGAAGCTGTATTCGCCGGCCGACTACCGCCGGGACTCCGGCTTCATCGAGGCGTCCGTTGAACAGGTGGAGGTTGCGGCCGCTGTCCGCGCTGCAGCGGCGCGCAAACTACCGGCGAAGCTCTCAGTCGAGGCTTTCACGGAAGAGACGCAGCTGGCAGCGCAACGAGTCGCAAAGGTGGTTACACCGCATGCCGTACGGGCTTCACGTTCACGCCGAATCTTGTGGGTGGACGACAACCATGAAAGGAACGCGTACGAACGGCATGCGCTTCAAGTACTCGGGTTCAGTATTGAGTTGGCGGAAACAAGCACGGAGGCACTGAAGTTAGTATCAGGTCAACGATTCGATATCGTCATCTCGGATATGAATCGCCGCGAAGAACCCAAGGCGGGTCTGCGTCTTCTGAGCGAGATTCGAGTTGCCGGGACTGACGTCGCTTACATCATTTACGCCGCTGTAACTGTTGACCAGCAGGCAGAAGCATGGAAGCGCGGTGCACTCGGTGTAACCGATAGACCGGACGATCTCATACTCCTTGCATTAGAGGCGCTGGGAAGGCGAACGAAACCGGTTGCGGCCTGACCTCGTGACGTATCCTCTGCCCATGGACTGGCCCGCACTGCCCCTCGACGAATGGTGGGAAACGCGCGACACGCTGCATCGCTGGACGCAGGTCGTCGGCAAGATCCGGATGAAGCTGACGCCGGCGGTCAATCACTGGTGGCATGTGCCGCTCTACGTCTCGGCGCGCGGGCTGACCACGTCGCTCATCCCGTACGGCGACCGCTGGCTGGAGTTGGAGTTCGACTTCATCGCCCATCAGCTCCACATCAGGACGAGCGACGGCGTGCTGCATGACGTCGCGCTTGCGCCGCGCACGGTGGCCGATTTTCATGATGAGGTGTTCGATGTGCTGAAGCAGTTGCGCATCGACTGCCCCATCTGGCCGGTGCCGGTGGAGTGCGAGGACACGATCCGGCTCGATCGCGACGAGCAGCACAAGTCGTACGACGCCGCCTACGCGCAGCGTTGCTGGCGGGTGCTGGCGCTGACGCATGAAGTGCTGTCGGCGTTTCGCGGTGAGTTCATCGGCAAGTGCAGCCCGGTGCATTTCTTCTGGGGGAGCTTCGATCTCGCGGTGACGCGCTTCTCCGGACGCCGCGCGCCGGAGCGTCCCGAGGCCGATGCCATCACGCGCGAGGCGTACTCGCACGAGGTGAGCAGCGTCGGGTGGTGGCCGGGCGACACGCGGCTTCCGAAGGCGTCGTTCTACGCCTACGCGGCGCCCGAGCCGGCGGGATTCCGCGCCGCCGCGATCAAGCCGTCCGCCACCTACTTCGCCGAGCAGCTCGGCGGCTTTTATCTCCACTACGACGACATGCGTCTTGCATCCGATCCGGAGCGGACGCTGCTCGATTTCTGTCATTCGACCTACGACGCCGCGGCCACGCTTGGTCAATGGGACAGGCCTGCATTGGAGCGAACGTAAATGTGTGAGCACCTGAAGACCACCGACAACGCCCCCGCCCTCACGCCCAACGGCTGCGAGGAATGCCTGAAGATGGGCGACACCTGGGTCCACCTCCGCCGCTGCCTGCACTGCGGCCACATCGGCTGCTGCGACTCGTCGAAGAACAAGCACGCCACGAAGCACTACCACCGCACCAAGCACCCGGTGATCCAGTCGTTCCAGCCGGGCGAGTCGTGGAAGTGGTGTTATGTGGATGAAGAGGGGATCGAGTAGGCCCGCTTCAGCAGCAGATCGCGCTCCCGCTCATTGCGCGTGAGCGCCGCGGCGCGCTCGAACTCCTCGCGCGCTTCGTCGCTGCGTCCGAGCTTCGCCAGCAGATCGGCGCGGACCGCGGGGAGGTGGTGGTAGTTGCGCAGCGACGGCTCTTCGCGCAGCGCATCCGCGATCTCCAGTCCTGCCGCGGGACCATGCGCCATGCCGACGGCGACGGCGCGATTGAGCTCGACGACCGGCGATTGCGTGACCTCGACGAGCGTCTCGTACAGCGATGCAATGCGCGCCCAGTCGGTCTCGGCCGCGGTGTGCGCGCGTGCGTGACATGCGGCGATCGCGGCCTGCAGGACGTACGGGGTCCGCGCGTCGCCGGCGCGCTCGAGGGCGGCGAGGCCGCGCGTGATGAGGACGTAGTTCCACTTCGTGCGGTCCTGATCAAGCAGCAGCACGAACTCGCCTGATGCGTCGATGCGTGCGGCGAAGCGCGAGGACTGGATCTCCATCAGCGCGGCGAGGCCGTGCACTTCCGGCTCGTCCAGCGTGAGCTCTGCCAGGATTCGCACGAGGCGGAGCGCCTCTTCGCAGAGGTCGGTGCGGATCGTCGAATAGCCTTCGTTGAAGATCAGGTAGATCACCTCGAGCACCGACGCGAGCCGCGCCTCGAGGTCGCTCGGGACTTCGAACGGCACCGCGGCCTCGGACAGCGCGCGCTTGGCGCGCACGATCCGCTGCGCGATCGTCGGCTCCGGAACCAGGAACGCGCGCGCGATCTCGTCGGTGGTCAGGCCGCCGAGGAGGCGGAGGGTGAGGGCGACGCGCGCTTCGGTGGAGAGGATCGGATGGCAGGCGATGAAGATGAGCCGGAGCAGATCGTCGGCGATCTCCTCCGGCTCTGAAAACTCGACCGCCATCTCGCGTGCGATCTGATCCTGCTTCCGTTCGAACAGCGCGTGGCGCCGCAGCAGATCGATGGCGCGATGCTTTGCCGTTGCCATCAGCCACGCTCCCGGCTTGTCGGGGATTCCTTCCTCGGGCCATTGCTGCAGCGCCGCGACCAGCGCGTCCTGCGCCAGGTCCTCGGCCACGCCGACGTCGCGCACGATGCGGGTCAGCGCCGCGATCAGCTTCGCCGACTCGATCCGCCAGACCGCGTCGATGGTGCGATGGAGGTCGGCAGCCGTCATCCGGCTGCCGACATTACGTCATCCCAGCGCTTCCATGAAATCGGCCTGATCGAAGATCGGACGGAGCTCGATCTCCGCGCCGCCGTCGAACGGCGCGCGCTTGAGCCACTCCACCGCTTCTTCCATCGACTTGACCTGCCAGATCCAGAAGCCGGAGACCAGCTCCTTCGTCTCGGCGAACGGTCCATCGATCACGGTGCGCTTCGTTCCCTCGAAGCGGACGCGCTTCCCTTTCGAGCTCGGATGGAGCCCTTCGCCGGCCAGCATCACGCCCGCCTTGACCAGCTCCTCGTTGAACTTGCCCATGTTCTCCACGAGCTCTTTGCTCGGCATCTGTCCCTCTTCGGATTCCTTGCTTGCTTTGACCAGAACCAGTACTCGCATGTTCGTTTTCTCCTTTTGTTTTTTTGTTTTATGCGGTGCGAAGTTTTCCGCCCACCCACGCGCACGGAAGCGCGAGGGCGATGAGCGCGACAGGGTACCAATGCGGCCCGAACGCGGGCCCTTTGTTCCAGGTAGCGATGGCGGCGGCGGTGCAGATGACGACGCCGATGGCGCCGAGCGTCAGCGCGTGTCCCATCGGCTGCCTCGGGGCCAGCCGCGCCGCAAGGTAGCAGCCGAGGATCGAGATCGCCACGCGGTATGCGGTGGCGAGGAGGAAGAGCCCGTCTACCATCGGCTCGCCCCACGGCGGGAAGACGCCGGTGGCGTGCAGCACGACGTCGACGGCGGTGGAAAGGATGAAGATGGTGAAGAGCCCGGCAAGCAGTGAACCAGCGGTTTTCATCGTCGTTTTCGTCTCCTTCTACTGACACGTCGAACGAGGAAGGACGAAATCGACAAGACGGCAGATTTTTTTTGACGACCGGAAAAAGTCCGATCAGTCCTTCTCATTGAGTCATGAGCTCTCCAATTCGTGCAATTGCCTTCGTCATTTGTTTCGACCTGCTGGGACCGGTGGCCCACGGTGATCAAGTCCAGCTGAAGCTCGATGCCGTGGAACAGAAGGCCTCGGTCGGCAACTGGATGACGGTCCGAGTCCTCAATCTCGATGAGGCGATCAAGAAGGACAAGCTGGACATCAGGAAGCTGACCCTTTCGCTCGATGGGCAGGCGCTGAAAGGTCTCGTTGTGCTTCGCACGGGTGCTCCGCGAGACGATGAGATCAAGTACTACCTCGACCGCGGTACGGACAACACATCCGCGTGGAATGCGATCCTGGGGCATCCGGAATCGAACAAGAAACGGGTCGCCGTGCGCCTGTTCAACGACGGAACAGAGTTGCTGGTCGCGGATACGACGAAGCTCGAACGGACCAACACCACGCTCGAGATTTTCGACATCGAATCCTTTCACATCTGCGAAGCGCTGTTCTTTCTGACGCTCATGCTCTTCTGGATGCTCGTGGTCCGGAGCGACATCCTGAGAGACTCCGCTCCGCCGGAGCCTGTCGGAAGGCGTCCGTACAGCCTCTCGCGCGTGCAGATGGCAATCTGGTTGTTCGTGATTCTCGGGAGCTACCTGTTCCTCTTCGTGATCACGCAGACGTACCAGCTCATGTCCGAGCAGGCGCTCGTCCTCCTCGGCATCAGCGCGGCGACCGTGGTTGCCGGCACGGCCATCGACGCGAGCAAGCGGTCGTCCGCGGACGAGGAGCTCGCGAAGCTCCGTCCCGTGCAGGCGCGTGCTGAGTCCGAGCTCGTTGCTCTCGCGGCGACGACACAAGCCGCGCAAGCTGCCGCCGCCAATCCTCCCACGTTCACCGATACACAATTGATCGCGGCTGCACAAGGAGCTGAAAACGAGAAAAAGGCGGAGGTCGATGCCCGCGCTTTCGACATCCAGAAGGCCGAAAAGGGACTGACGACGCCGGCGTCCGACGGCTTCTGGAACGACATTCTGACGGACGCAAACGGCGTGAGTCTCCATCGCTTCCAGATGCTCGTCTGGACGGTCGTTCTCGCCGGCGTGTTTCTAAGGGGTGTTTACGACGATCTGGCGATGCCCCAGTTCAACGGGACGCTGCTCGCGCTGATGGGCATCACTTCCGGCACGTATCTCGGGCTCAAGATCCCCGAGCAGCAGACGAAGTAATGCCTCCATCGGCACGTTTTTCCAGGCTCAGGCTTGGATATTGCGCTCGCGTCTTGCACGACGTCTCCACCGAGGAGACAGAGCCATGCTCAACAAGACTCGAATCGCCCTTGCGGCCGCAATCCTGCTGCTTTTTCCGACCATCACGAACGCGCAATCGAAATCGTCGTTTCAGGACGCCATGCGCAGGCTGTGGTCCGATCACGTCGCGTACACGCGCCTCTTCATCGTGAGCGCGGCGGCGGGGTCGGCGGACAAAGACGCCACGACGCAGCGCCTGCTGCAGAACCAGGCCGACATCGGCAACGCGGTGGCCGGCTTCTACGGGCGCGACGCGGGCAACAAGCTGACCGCGCTGCTCAAGGATCACATCCTGATCGCGGCGAACATCGTGACCGCGGCCAAGGCGGGCGACAACGCGAAGGTCGCGAGCGAGAACAAGCGCTGGCGCGCGAACGCCACCGACATCGCGAAGTTCCTGCACGGCGCGAATCCGAAGCACTGGCCCGAGGCGACGCTGCAGTCGGCGATGTTCATGCATCTCGATCAGACGCTCGATGAAGCGACACATGAGCTGAAGGGCGACTACGCCGGGAGCATCAAGGACTACGACCGCGCGATGGATCACATGCTGATGGTCGCGGATACGTTGAGCGACGGGATCGTCGCGCAGTTCCCGTCGAAGTTCAAAAAATAGATGACGCTTCCGGCCGGGATAGCGGCGCGTATGATGCGGACAGTCGGCGCTGTCCATTCACATGCCCGTCACTCGTGTCGTTGCAGCTGCATTTCTGCTGGCGTTGCTGTCGCCGGCCGCGCATGCAGCGCCCGAACGATGTTCGACGCAGAGCGGCGATGATGCGCGTTGGTCGCGGCCCGGCTTCGATGACTCGGCGTGGCGTCGCGTCGACGTTCGCTCCACCTGGCGGGAGCAGGGCTATCGCGGCTACGACGGATTGCTCTGGTTTCGATGCGTCGCGACGCTCGCGCATGAAGGCAACGACGCAGGCCTGCTTCTCGGTCCGCCCGCGTACGGCGGGTATGAGGCCTATGCCGGCGGCCGCCTCGTCGGACGCTCGCGAGGCTGGTCGTCATCGCTCGCCTTCGGATCGCCTGAAGCGTTTCGCGTTCCGCGCGACGCCATCGCGAACGACGGAACCGTAAGCCTCGCGCTGCGCGTGCGCAGGATCGGCTGGGCATCCGACGCCGATCCCGATGGCGGCGCGGTGGGCGGCGTCCTCACCCTCGGCGCGTACGCGGCTCTGGCCGATCGCGTGAGCGCCGACTGGTCGCATCGTCTGCTGAGCGAAGTCCCGCAACTCGTCCTCGCGGTCCTCTTCGGATTCGTGTTCCTGCACCACCTCTTGATGTTCGTCCGCCGCCGCATGCAGATCGAGCATCTCTGGTTCGCGCTGCTCGCACTCGCGTTCGCGGTCAACACCTTCGCCAGCACGTACTGGATCTACGAGGTCACCGTCAGTCGCGGGATCGCGGTGCGCATCACCGACATGACCGGCCATCTGGCCGCGGCGTTTGCGATCCAGTTCCTCTGGTCGTTCTTCGCGCGGCCGGTCTCGCGTCTGCTCCGCGCCTATCAACTCTCGCATCTCGCGCTGGCCGTGTTCGTCGGGCTGTGGCCCGACGTGCATGCGGTGATCGCCAGCGGCACCGCGCGCTGGTTGTGGCTCCTGCCGCTGTTGATCCTCGCCGCGATTCTCGTCATCCGCGAAATGCGCCTCGGTGACGCGGAGGCGCGGATCATCGCGATCGGCGGCGTGATCATGATCGCCGTCCAGGCAGGCGAGCTGGCGCGCAACGTCTTCCGGCTGCAATGGCCGTTCGATTTCTCGGTCGCCGCCTTCGGCTTCGCCACCGTCATCGTGGCGATGAGCGTCGCGCTCTCGTTCCGCTTCCGGCGCGTGCACGACGAGCTCGATCATCTGCGCTTCCGCCTGGAGGACGAGGTGCTGGAGCGCACGCGCGAGCTGGCCGACGCGCGCGATGGTGCGCTGGCCGCGTATCGCGCCAAGGGCGAATTCCTGGCGAACATCAGCCATGAGATCCGGACGCCGATGAACGGCGTTATCGGCATGGCCGAGGTCCTGAGTCACACGCCGCTCACGCCGGAGCAGCGCGCTCATCTCAATGCCATCCAGGTCAGCGGACGCTCGTTGCTGACGCTCCTCAACGACGTCCTCGACTTCTCGCGTCTCGAGTCGCAGGGGCTGACCGTGGAGAAGCGTCCCTTCCGGATCAGGAGCGTCGTCGACGACTGTCTCGAGATCATGACGCCGCTCGCCGCGGGCAAAGGACTCACGCTCAATTCGTCGTTCGCGGACGGGACGATCGAGGCGTTGTCGGGCGACCAGCACCGCACGAGGCAGGTGCTGCTCAACCTCCTGAGCAACGGCATCAAGTTCACACCCGAGGGAAGCGTCGACATCGCGGTGAGCTCGCGATCATTGGAGAACGGGCTCGTCGAAGTCCGCTTCTCCGTCACCGACACCGGTCGCGGCATCGCCGGCGACGACCTCGGGCGCCTGTTCGTCGCGTTCCAGCAACTCGACGGTTCGTCGAGTCGCCAGCACGGCGGCGCGGGCCTCGGGTTGGCGATCAGCAAACGACTGACGGAGCTGATGGGCGGGACGATCACCGTCGACACCGCCCCCGGCCAGGGATCGACGTTTCACTTCACGATCGTCGGCGAGCCGGCCGATGCCGGCGCACCGCAACCGTCCGACGTGCCCGGACAAACCGCGCGTGCGTTGCGCATTCTCGTGGTCGAGGACGATGCCATCAGCCAGATCGTCGTCCTCGACATGCTCGAACGCCTCGGCTATCGAGCCGATAGCGTGAGCAACGGGATGGAGGCGCTGCAGGCGGTCGAGCGCGAAACGTATGACGTCGTGCTGATGGACGTGCAGATGCCGGGACTGGACGGGCTCGAGGTCACACGCCGCATCCGCGGCACGAAAGGAAATCAGCCGCACATCATCGCGCTGACGGCTCATGCGCTGTCGGGTGATCGCGAGCGTTGCCTCGCGGCGGGAATGGATGACTATCTGAGCAAGCCGGTGCGGGTGAGCGAGCTGCGGCAGGCGCTCTCCGGCGTCATGTGACTAACGGTCAGAGCTTCTCGTCTTTCGCGGCCTGACCTCGGATCTTCGGCACTACGGCTCACCGAAGGTCATGCGGGCCAGTTCTTCCTTGAGGCGCTTTTGCTCAGTGCGGTCCGAGGTATGGGCCAGCCGGTCGGCTAGTTCAAAGAACGCGAGCTTCTCGCGTTCTTTTGCCTCGAGACCGCTTTCAATCAAATCGACGAGGACGCGGTTCGCGCTGGTTTTGCGGCGTTTTGCGAGCGCTTGAACACGACGCGCGACCACCGCTGGGAGACTGACGCTCTGCCGGACATTTCTCTGTGATTCAGCCATGCTTCATTTTACATCATCTTGCACCAACACGCACCGGCGTCACGCCCACCCCTCCGCCGTAGCCTCGATCCCCAGCGCCGCCAGCTCGCGCGCCGCCTCCTGCTCGCGCAGGTGATAGCGCTGATGCAGCGATAGGCGGAGGGCGTGAAGCAGATACGCGGCGCCGAGCTGGTGATTGCCGGCCTTGGTGTTGGCGAGGCCGAGGACGAGGAGGCCGTGCGTGCGGCGGAGTCCGAGGGAGAGGGAGTTGGCGATCATCAGCGACTGGACGGCGCGGCGGCGCGCGGTCTCCCAATCGCCGAGGGCCAGCGCGAGGCGCGACATCTCGGAGTAGACGTCCGACTCGAGGCGGCGAATGCCCGATTGCTGCGCGACGTGCAGCGCGGTGTTGTAGTCGATCTGCGCCTGCGGGAACTCCTTCTTCACGCGATGCAGATGACCGGAGGAGCAGCGCGCGTACGCGACGAGATCGCGATGCTCCCCCTCCTCGGCGGCGGAGCGGCTCTCGCGGATCAGGCGCTCCGCGCCGTCGAGATCGCCCATCGCCATCTTCAGATCGCCCCAGTGCTGCTTGAAGATGCTCTCGGCGCGCAGATTTCGTCCGGCGCGCGACGCCACTCGTTCGATCGCGTTTGCGTAGAGCACGTCGGCGCCGGAGAGGCTACCGCCGAGGTGGCGGAGCAGCGCGCGGTAGCCGTCGATGCGCGCGCGATAGTCGGGATCGTCGTAGATCGCGTTCGCCTTCTCGCAGATGTCGAGGTACTCGTTCGCGGTCGGAAGATTGCCCATCTCCAGATAGACCGCGGCCATGTGCAGGCGCGCCTGGACGATGTACTGGCCGCTCTCTTCTTCGTTGTCCGTGACGCGATCGATCTCGTAGCTCGACTCCCAGACCGAGTAGGCGTCGGACATGTTGCCTTCCGAATAGAGCGCCAGTCCGACGTCGCTGTAGAGCCACGCCAGCTCGTCGGCGAAGAGCACGCCGTGCGGCGATTCGGGGGAGCACGATCGATCGCGGAAATCCCACGTCGACGGTGAATTGGCCTTGGCCAGCATCGCGGAGCGGATGCCGAACGACAGGTACTCGTCGTACGAGCACCAGCGCGGCGCGGTGTTGGCCTCCATGCGCGAGCGGACCACGCCGAACGCGCTGCGGCAGAGCTCTTTCCCGAGCGGCGTGCCGCGATGTTCGTCGGCCGCCGTCGCCAGGCGCTCGAAGAGATCACGGACATGCTCGGCGCTTTCGCGCGAGCCGGGAGCGACGACGGCGCTGCCGGAGGTGAAGCCGGCGAGCGCGAAGTTCGGCATCTCGCCGCAGCCTTTCTGCATGCGGCTGAACATGAACGCGCGGACCGTCGGATGGACCGTGAACGCAGTCGGCGCCGATCCCGCCGGCAGCGTCGAGACCGGGAAGACGAGGTGCGCGTCGAGCAGCGCCTTCCGCGTTTTCTCCAGCGAAGGGGCCGCGGGGATCTGCTCGCGCACGGCGTCGTGGCAGATCTGCAGCGTCTGCTCGGTGGCCGGCGTCATGAAGATCGACAACCGCTCGAGGAGCGCGGACGCCGCGCGCTTCGTCCGCGCGTCGACGTCTTCCACGGTCATCTGGATGACGCGCGAGACGCGATGCGTCGGCGATGTTTCCGCGAGGCGCCTGCAGAGCGTCTCCATCCCTTTGGCGTAGCCGGTGCGCGCGAGATAGCCGGCCGCGAGCGCGAGGGCATACGAGTGGCCGTCGCAGAGCGAACAGAGGCGGCTCAGGTCCTCGCGCGAGACCTGCGCTCCGACGAGCCGCGAGATCTCCTCCCCTTCGGCGAGATCGGTACTGGTCAACTTCTTGACTTCATAGCGGCGCGCCTTGCCGCTCTGTTCGTAGGCCTTGAGGACGTCGGGCATCAGCCGCGAGGTCAGGATGACCGTCGCCTTCCCGTTCGCCGCCCCTTCGAGCAGCTTCGTCACCGCGGGGTGATATGGCGTCCCCTCGGTCGGATTCGATTCGCGCAGCAGCCGTTCGAAGCCGTCGAAGACGAGGAGGTAGGGCTGCTCGACGCATTTCGCGAAGCGCTGCAACCGCCGCGTCTCGCGCCGCGTCCGCCGCCGTTCCTCGGCGGGCCGCTTCTCCAGATACGCGAGCGCGCGATCGAGTCCGGTCAGCCAGTCGTCCGTATAGTAGGAGCTCCAGAAGAACAGTCCGTCGAATTGATCGGGCCGCGCGTCATCCCAGCGCCGGCGCTGCTTCTGCCGCATGCGCCGTTCCTCTTCGAACAGGCGGAGCAGATGCAGGACGCGCCAGCTCTTGCCCGAGCCCCCGTAGCCGGTGATCACCACGACGCCCGGCGTCGCGCATTTCTCGCGCAGCTCCTGGATGTCGCGTCTCATGCGCGCGGGGGCCAGCGTGTCGGCGTCGGAGACGACCGGCGCGTAGTGCTGGTACAACGCCGGCGGCTCGGCGTCGACGACGACGGTGCGGATGACCGGCTTCCTCCGCCATTCGGCCGAGCGCTCCAGCCACTCCTCTTTGATGAGCCGCAGCTCCTCGCACAGTCGCTTCGCCCGCGAGTCGTGATCCCACGCCGGCGGCGGCTGGCGATACGGGATCACGTGGATGCCGTAACGCTCGTAGAGGTATTGCTGGTTCTCTTCCTCGACCAGCGCGAAGAGCGGCCGCGACCACTTGCGGCGCGGATCGATCGCGCTGAAGGTGCGGAGCGTGCGCAGGAGATCCTCGTCCGCCATGCCGAAGCCGAGGAAGAGGATCGGATTGGAGCCGAACAGCACCTCCATGCTCTGGCGGAACGCGGCGAGCGACGGCTGGCGCTCGTCGAGGTACCAACGCTGATAGTCCTTTTCGCTGGCGATGATCGAATCGGGATCGTCCCAGCGTCCGTGGCAATGGAAGACGAGGTGCTTCGTCTGTGGAATGCCGGCGAGCGCGAACGCCGCGGCCTGGTGATAGAACGCCGGCTTCTGCGTGAAGGAGCGGGCCCGTGATCGCGACGATTCGTCGGGCGGCTTTCCGATCGCGAACTCTTCCCACTCGACTTTGCCGGCGTCGCGCAAGGCGCGCTCGATCTCGGTGTCGTAGTTCGTGGTGATGAAGCGCTCGATCGGGAGATGCAGCAGCTCGCTGTAGACGTCATGCCGGGTCTTCTTCTTCGCGCTCTTGAAGATGAGGGCGATCGTCTCGTGGTACCAGCGTGCGTCGTCGTGCGTCTCGGCGAGGTTCTGACAGTAGCCGAGGTAGTACATGAGATCGCGCGCGGTCCCGTAGTCCTTCTCCTGGTTGAGGCGCTTGCGAAAATTGTTCAGCTCGCGCGCATGCGAAGGGCTGAGCGCCGGCAAACGCTTCAGCGTCTCCGTCACCATCATCAGGGCGAAGCGCCGCCAGTCTGGATATCCGAACGCCGCTGAGCAGCCGCTCCCGAGGAACGCGACGGTGGTCTTCAGATTGAGCGCCCGCGCCAGCATCATCCGCCGGCGCTCCGCGAGGTCTTCGCGCGAGGCGTCCGCCGGCGGCGGGATCCGCTCAGCGCCGAAGCCGAGAATCGCGGTGGGAGGCTTCACATAAAAGGAGTGCCGCGGGGGCTGGGCGTCCCTACCCCGCCCCTCCCAACGCCTTGTAAACCGCCACCACGCTCGTGAACACCTGCGACTCGGCCTGCGCGACGCCGTCCTCGGCTTGCAACTGCGTCCGTTCCGCGTCGAGCAGCGCGAGAAAATCGGCGACGCCTTCGCGGTAGCGGGCGCGGGCGATCGACGAGGCGCGGGCGCTCTCACGCGCCTGGTCGTTCAGTTTGACCAGGCGCTCCTGCTGCTCGCGATAGTTGGTCAGCGCGTTCTCCGTTTCTTCCAGTGCGCGCAGCACCGACTGCTCGTACAGCGCGGCGGCCTCGCGCGTGGCGGCCTTCGAGCCGCGGAGGCGCGCGCGTGCGCTGCCGATGTCGAAGGCCGACCACGACAGGGCGGGGGTCACGGCCCAGGCGCGCGAGTCGGACTGGCCGAAGAGACTGCCGCGGCCGGCGATGAATCCGAGGAAGCCGCTGATGGTGATGCGGGGAAAGAGATCGGCGCGGGCGATGCCTTCACGCGACGCCGCGGCGGCGAGGCGCAGCTCGGCGGCGCGGACGTCGGGACGATGACGCAGCAGCACATCGGGATCGCCGAGCGTGAGCTGTTTCGCCAGCGGCGGATAGGGGCGCGGCGAGAGGTCGAGGTCGAGCTTCCCGGGACGCATGCCGATCAGCACGGCGAGACGATGCTCGCGCTCCGCCATCGCCGCGCGGATCGGCGGGAGGCTGGCCTCGATCGCCGCCACGCGCGCGCCGGCGCTGGCGACGTCGAGCTCCTCGCCGATCCCCGCGTCGCGCCGCACCTGCGTGAGGTGCAGCGTCTCGCGTTGATTGGTGAGACTGCGCTCCGCGACGACGAGCTGCTGTTGCAGTCCGCGCAGCTCGAAGTAATTGCGCGCCACCTCGGCGGCGACGATCACCTGCACGTCGTCGAGCGTGGCCTCGTAACTCTGCGCCGTCGCCTTCGCCGCTTTGATCGACGAGCGGACGCGCCCGAAGAGATCGAGCTCCCAGAACGCGTCGAAGCCGGCGCGCCAGGTCGTGATTTTTTTCGCGTCGTCGGTGAAGCCGGGGATGACCGCCTTGCGTTTGTCGAGCAGCGCATCGGCGGTGGCGGTCGGATAGCGATCGAGCGCCGCGTCGCTGAACGCCGCGCGCGACTGATCGAGACGCGCGACGGCGACGCGGATGTCGTTGTTCGCACGCAGCGCATTCGTCTCCAGCGCATCGAGCACCTGATCGTCGAACTGCGACCACCACGCGCCGGCCACTGGTGCCGCCGACGCGCTGAAGCTGACGAAGATCACGATGACCAGCATCGCCGCGACATGCGCGGGGATCGCCGCGGTGGCGCGCTTCGCGAAACGCTCGACGGCGTTGCCGATGAACGTGAAGAAGAGCGGCGTGAGGAAGAGTCCGAACGTCGTGACGCCGAGCATGCCGGCGAAGACCGCGATGCCCATCGCCTGGCGGATCTCCGCGCCGGCGCCGGTGGAGAAGACGAGCGGCACGACGCCCATGATGAACGCCGCGGAGGTCATGAGGACGGGGCGCAGCCGCACGCGGCAGGCCTCGAGAATCGCGGTCACGCGATCGTCCCCCTGCTCCTCGCGATGCTTCGCGAACTCCACGATGAGGATCGCGTTCTTGCACGCCAGTCCGGCGAGCACGAGGAAGCTGATCTGCGTGAAGACGTTGTTGTCGCCGCCCGTGACCCACACGCCGGCGATCGCGGAGAGGATGGTCATCGGCACGTTGAGAATGACCGACAGCGGCAGCGTCCAGCTCTCGTACTGCGCCGCGAGCACCACGTATACGAGCAGCACACAGAGCGGGAAGATCAGCACCATCGTGTTGCCGGAGAGGATTTCCTGATACGCGAGCTCGGTCCACTCGAACGACATGCCGGCGGGCAATTTCTGTTTCAACACCTCGGCGATCGCGCTCTGCGCCTGGCCGGAGCTGAAACCGGGAGCCGGTCCGCCGTTGATCTCCGCGGCGGGGAAGCCGTTGTAGTGCATCACCTGCTCGGGGCCATAGCCGCGCTTGATCGAGACGAGCGATCCGAGCGGCACCATCTCGCCGCGCGCGTTGCGCGTGTAGAGCCGCGGGATCTGCTCCGGCTGCGTGCGGAACTTCGACTCCGCCTGCACGTTGACCTGGTACGTCCGGCCGAAGCGGTTGAAGTCGTTGACGTAGAGCGACCCGAGGTAGATCTGCAGCGTGTCGAAGAGCTCCGTGAGGTCGACGCCGTACGTCTTGGCGCGCTCGCGATCGACGTCCGCGTCGATCTGCGGCACGCTGACCTGGAAGCTGGAGAAGAGTCCCGCCAGCTCTTTCCTCTGGCGGCCGTCGTTCATCGCGTTCTGCACCTGCGAGTAGAGCTCCTCGAAGCCGGAGCCGTCGCGATCCTCGACGTACAACTTGAAGCCGCCGACGGTGCCGAGGCCTTGCACGGGGGGCGGCGGGAAGATGGCGACGAACGCTTCCTGGATGCCGGCGTACTTCATGTTGAGCGACTGCACGATCGCGCCGGCGCTGAGATTCTTCCCCTTCCGTTCTTCTTCCGGTTTGAGCGTGACGAAGACGATGCCGGCGTTCGACGCGTTGACGAAGCCGTTGATGGAGAGCCCGGGGAACGCGACCGCGTTGGCGACGCCCGGCTCCTTCAGCGCGACCTCCGACATCTTGCGGATGACCGACTCGGTGCGGTCGAGCGTCGCCGCGTCGGGCAATTGCGCGAAGGCGACGAGGTACGACTTGTCCTGCGCCGGAACGAATCCGCGCGGCACTTTGGCCAGGCCGAGCGCGGCCAGTCCGACCAGGCCGAGGTAGACGATCAGCGCGGCGACGGCGACGCGCAGCACGCGGGCCACACCTCGCGAATAGGCGTGCGACATCCACGCGAAGCCGCGGTTGAAGAGGCGGAAGAACCAGCCGAAGAGACGATCAGCGGCGCGCTGCAGACGGTCGCGCGGCGCGCCGTGGGGAAGGAGGAGACGCGAGGCGAGGGCGGGGCTGAGGGTGAGGGAGTTGAAGGCGGAGATGACCGTCGAGATGGCGATCGTCAGCGCGAACTGCCGGTAGAACTGCCCGGTCAATCCGCTGATGAATGCCGTGGGGATGAAGACCGCGCAGAGCACCAGGGCGATGGCGATGATCGGACCGGAGACCTCGCGCATCGCCGCGCGTGTCGCCTCCAGCGGAGACGCTCCGAGCTCGATGTGCCGCTCGACGTTCTCCACCACGACGATGGCGTCGTCGACGACGATGCCGATCGCCAGCACCAGTCCGAACAACGACAGCGTGTTGAGCGAGAAGCCGAGGGCCAGCATCACGGCGAACGTGCCGATCAGCGAGACCGGCACCGCGACCAGCGGGATGATCGACGCCCGCCATGTCTGCAGGAAGATCATCACCACGATGACCACCAGCAGGATCGCTTCGAAGAGCGTCTCCACGACCGCGGAGATCGAGTGCCGCACGAAGATCGTCGGGTCGTAGACGATCTGGTAATCGACGCCGGCGGGGAACGCCTTCTTCAGCCGCTCCATCGTCGCGCGCACCTCGTTCGACGCCTGAATCGCGTTCGTGCCGGGGCGCTGGAAGATGCCGATGGCGACCGCATTCTTGTTGTCGAGGAGGCTGCGCATCGAGTAGCGGTCGGCGCCGATCTGCACGCGGCCGACGTCGCGGATGCGGGTGATCTGTCCGTCCGGGGTGGCGCGGACGACGATGTTCCCGAACTCCTCCTCGTTGGAGAGGCGTCCCTGCGCATTGATGGAGAGCTGGAACGTCGTGTCGCCCGGCGACGGAGGAGCGCCGAGGACGCCGGCGGCGACCTGCAGGTTCTGCTCGCGGATCGCGCGCACGACGTCGGACGCGGTCAGCTGACGCGCCGCTAATTTATCGGGGTCGAGCCAGACGCGCATGCTGTACTCGCCCGCGCCGAAGATGTTCACCGCGCCGACGCCGTTGATGCGCGCCAGCTCGTCCTTCACGCGCAGATGCGCGAAGTTCGAGAGGTAGAGCATGTCGTAGCGCGAGTCGGGGGAGGTGAGGTGCACGACCATGATGAAGTCGGGCGAGGCCTTCTCCGTCGTCACGCCGATGCGCTGCACCTCGGCCGGCAGTCGCGGCAGCGCCTGCGACACGCGGTTCTGCACCTGCACCTGCGCGTTGTCGAGATCGGTGCCGACCGCGAACGTCACGGTCAGCGTCAGCCGGCCGTCCGAGGTCGACTGCGAGAACATGTAGAGCATCCCCTCGACGCCGTTGAGCGACTGCTCCAGCGGGCCGGCCACCGATTCGGCGATGACCTTCGGATTCGCGCCGGGATACGCCGCGTGCACGACGACGGTCGGCGGTGCGACGCTCGGATATTCGCTGACCGGCAGCTTCACCAGCGCGATGCCGCCGGCGATGATGATGAGGAACGAGAGCACGGCCGCGAAGATCGGCCGGGTGATGAAGAATTGCGCGAGCCTCACGACGCTTCTCCTTCTCCCCGCGTGCGGGGAGAAGGTGCCCGCAGGGCGGATGAGGGGTTGTCCATGGGGACGCGCTGCGGATCGATGTGCGCGCCGGGACGAATGCGCTGCAGTCCATTGACCACCACGAGATCATTCGCCTTCAGCCCCCCGCGCACCACGCGCAGGCCGTCGATGACCGGCCCGAGCTGCACCGCGCGGTACTCGATCGTGCCGTCGGCGCCGATGACGTAGACGTAGCGCTTGTCGAGATCGGTGCCGACCGCGCGGTCCTGAATCAGCAGCGCGCGATACGACGCGCTACCCGGAAGGCGCAGGCGGACGAACGAGCCGGGCGTGAGACTGAGATCGCGATTGCGGAAGATCGTCCGCCCGCGGATCGTGCCGGTGGCGGGATTGATCTGGTTGTCGACGAAGTCGAGCTCACCCTTGTGCGGGAAGCCCTCCTCGCTCGCCAGCGCCATGTGAATCGGCAGGCCCGTGGCGCGTCCGCTGATGTAGTGGTGGAACGTCTGCTCGTCCGCTTCGAACGACGCGTAGATCGGATCGAGGGAGACGACGGTGGTCAGCAGCGTCGGTTCGCCCGGTCCGCTGGCGACGAGATTGCCGACGGTGACGATGGCCCGTCCGACGCGGCCGTCGATCGGCGAGGTGACGTGCGTGAACTCGAGATTGAGCTCCGCCGCGCGCAGCGCCGCCTGCACCGCCGAGACCTGCGCCGCCGATTCCTGTGCGAATGCCTTGCGCCGGTCGCGCTCCTCGGGCGACATCGCGTTGTCGGACGAGAGGCGCTCAGCGCGCGCGAGCTCGCTCTTCGCGCGCTCGACGGTGGCGTTCGCGCGCGCCAGCTCGGCGCGGAGGCGATCGACTTCCGCCTGGAACGGCCGCGCGTCGATCTCGAAGAGGAGGTCGCCCTTGTGCACCATCGCTCCTTCGTCGAAGCGGATGGCGGAGACGAATCCGGAGACGCGCGGCCGGATCTCGACCGCGTGCACCGCCTCGAGGCGGCCGGTGAATTCGTCCCATTCGGTGACGTCGCGCGAGACGACCTGGGCGACGTCGATTTTCGGCGGCGGCGGAGCCCCGCCGGCCGGCTGCGCGTCGACGCGGCTGCAGGCCTGCAGCAGAGGGATAACGATCAAGAGCAGGAGTGCGATCGATGAAGAATTCCGGCGTGTTTCCATGGGATGTAAGTGTCGGTTCGGGAAGCAGTTCCAACAATCGGGCGGTGGTGTCACCGGCGGGCGCGACTTTCACCGCAGTGAAATCTGCGACTTTCGGACGATGTGCGGCCGCGGGCTCGCGGCGCATAATCACGCGCATGGAAGAGGCGAAGACCGACGCGTGTCCGCTGCAGCCCCCGGTCGAATGGTCGGACGACGTCGCGTCGCTGAACGAACGCCTGCGCCACGAAACGTGGGAGCGCCAGAAGGCGGAGTGCATGGCGGAGATCCAGAACCACGCCGTGCAGCTCACGCTCGACCTCCTGGTGCAGGAGCCCGACCGCGACAGCTTCTTCCGCGAGCTGATGCACTCGCTGCTCGATCACGCGGAGAGTCACACCTGCGCCGTCTGGCTGCTCGATGAAGATCAGAAGGAGTGCGAGCTCTGGATGGCCTACATCGAGGATCGTTTCTATTCGCGCGACGCCGGCGACTGGGGCGACCTCACGCTGCCGCGCGACGAGATGAAGGCGCACCTCCTGGCGTTCGCGCCCGGCTGGACGGAGACGATCGAGTACCGCCTCGATGACGCGCGCCTCCCGCAATCGGTGCGCAACTTCAATCGCTCCATCGCGCTCGAAACGCTCGCCGTCGTTCCGTTGAAGCTGGGGACGCACAACCTCGGGTGGATCGCGATGTCGATCGCCGACGCGCCGGCGTACTACGCGCCGTGGCGGCGCGCGACGCTCGAGGCGATCGCGCGTCAGATCACGCTGGCGCTGCATCAGACCCGGCTGGCGCAGATGAATCTCGATGAGGCGCGGAGGCAGGCGGTGCTCGAAGAGCGCAACCGCATCGCGCGCGACATCCACGACACGCTGGCCCAGGGTTTCGCGGCCATCCTCATGCAGCTGCAGTCGGTGCAGCGCGTGGCGACGTCGCTGCCGGCGAACGTGGCGCGGAGCATCGAGACGGCGGTCGATCTCGCGCGGACGCACATGATCGAGGCGCGGCGCTCGGTCGGTGCACTGCATCCGCGGGACATCGAAGCAGGCGATGTCGGCGCGGTGCTCGAACGGACCGCCGAGCTGGCGCGCCGCACGACCGACGTGCCGATCGAAGTCGTCATCGACGAGCTCCCGCCGCTCGGCGCCGGCGTCGAGCGCGAGATCATCGGCATCGCGCAGGAGGCGATCACGAACGCGGTGCGTCACGCGCGAGCCCGCACGATCCGCGTGCACGCCGCGTCGACGCGCTCCGTCGGCTTCAGGCTCTCCGTTGCCGACGACGGCCGCGGCATCGCCAAAGAACGCTTCGGCGCCGGCTTCGGCCTGACCAGCATGCAGGAGCGCGCGGAGCGGATCGGCGGCTCGTTGACGATCGTCACCGCGCCGCGCGCCGGCACCGAGGTGGTGCTGGCGTGGGAGCCGCCGGCGTTCAGTATCCCCACGCCATGAGCGAATCCCACGGCGTCCTCGTCGTCGACGATCACGCGCTCGTGCGCACCGGCGTCGTCAACATCATCAGTCACGAGTCGGACCTGCGCGTGGTGGCCGAGGCGTCGAACGGCGTCGAGGCGATCGACGCGTTCACGAAGCATCGTCCCGACGTCACGCTGCTCGATCTGCGTATGCCGGTGATGGAAGGGGTCGAGGCGGTGCGGCAGATCCGCGAGCTCGATCCGGGCGCGAAGGTGATCGTGCTGACGACGTACGACACGGACGAGGACATCACGCGCGCGCTCAAGGCCGGAGCGAAGGCGTACGTGCTGAAGGACATCACCGCCGACGGCCTGATCACCTGCATCCGCGACGTGCTGGCGGGCAAGACCTACCTCGCGCCCGCGGCCGCCGCGAAACTGGCCGAGGGCCTGGCCCGCGTGCAGGTCACCCCGCGCGAGCTGGCGACGCTGCGCCTGATGGCGGACGGCAAGTCGAACAAGGAGATCGCCACGACCCTCGGCATCTCCGAGCGCACCGTGAAGACGCACCTCGGGCATCTGTTCGAGAAGCTCGGCGTCACGAGCAGGACGGAAGCGCTGAAGGTGGCCACGCGGCGCGGACTCGTTCGGATGGAGTAAAAAAAAGGGGAGGGCCAGATGGCCCTCCCCTTCGAATTACAGATTGTTCGCGCTTACGGCGTCGTCACCGTCACATCATCGATGAACGTGTTGTTGCCGTACTGGCTGATGCCGAGGAAGCCGAGCGTCACGGTCGTGCCTTTGTAGGCGGTCAGGTCGATCGTGTGCTGCTTCCAGCCGGTCGAGCCGTCGTAGCGGTTGACCGCCGTGCCGACATTCGTCCAGGTCGCACCGACGAGCACCTGCAGCTGCACGCGGTCCGCGGACGTCGTGTAGCCGGTGTCGTGGTACATCCAGAACTTCAGCGTGGCGGAGGCGGCGGTGCCCGGAATGGCGAAGCCGGTCGTCTGCTGGATGCGCGTGTTGTTGCCGGCGGTGGCGTCGTACGAATTGAACTTCGCCAGGTAGCTGCCGCCGTGCGGCGTGGCGGTCGGAAGCGTGCCGGAGGTGTTGAACGTCCAGTTGCCGGCGGTGCCGGCGACGTCGACGATCGACCAGCCGGTGCTGCTCTCGAAGCCGTTGGAGAAGAGCGTCTGCGAGGTGCTGCAGCTCGCCGTGAAGTTCGTTCCCGTCACGTTCGCGCCGCTGATCGTCACCGACGCGCTCGCGGGTGAGAAGGTGCAGCCGCTCTTCGCCGGGGTCACGGTGTAGGTGCCGTTCGCCAGTCCGGTGATGGTGTAGTTGTTCGCGCCGTCGCTCGTCGCGCCCTGCGATCCGGCGGTGACGGTGGCGCCCGACGTGCCGGCGCTGCCGGAGATCGAGTAGGTCGCGACCGGCATCGTCACGGTGCCGGTGATGGTGAAGCTGCCGGCGGCGTAACCGTTGACGCCGACCCACCACGTGCCCGAGGCGGGGTTCGTCGCGGAGCAGGTCTCGTTCCCCGACGAGGTGTACGGACGGCAGATGTACGAGCTCAACGTCGGCTTCGCGCTGACCTGCGTGTAGATGTCGACGTCGCCTGTCGCGGCGGTCGTCGTGAACGTCAGGTTCGTCGCGCCCGCCGGCACGGTGATGTAGTAGTACTTCCAGGCGCCCTGGGCCACGCTCTGGCCGGTGACGGCGACGCCGCTGGTGAGCTGCGTGTCGCCGCTGCCGCAGGTCGCGGTGAAGTTCGCGGTGACGTTGGCCGAGGTGATGGTGACGGAGCTCGAGGCGGGCGAGAACGTGCAGCCCGACTTGCTCGGAGTCACGGTGTAGGTGCCGGCGGCGAAGCCCGACATCGAGTAGTTGCTCGACGCGTCGCTCGTGGTGGAGCTCGAGCCCGCGGTCACCGTCGCGCCGGTCGTTCCGGCGTTGCCGCTGATGGAGAAGGTCGGCGCCGTGCAGCTCGCGGTGAAGTTGACGCCGGTGACGTTGGCCGAGGTGATGGTGACGGAGCTCGAAGCGGGGGAGAACGTGCAGCCCGACTTGCTCGGCGTCACCGTGTAGGTGCCGGCCGCGAGTCCCGCGATCGAGTAGTTGTTCGAGCCGTCGCTGGTGGTTGAGGACGAGCCCGCGGTCACCGTCGCACCGGCGGTGCCGGCGCTGCCGGAGATGGAGTAGGTGGCGGCGGTCGTCGTCGTGACCTTCGCCGTCCAGATCTCTTCCTTGCCGTTGTTGCGGCGATCGGTCCACGAGGGGAAGAACGAGTTGCCATAACCGGAGAGGCTGTTGTAGTCGCCGAACTGGTTGCCCGAGTCGGAGCCCGACACGGTCTCGTCGGTCATCGACGTCGTGACCTTGACCGCCGCCTGCCACGTCACGCCGCCGTCGCTCGACATCTGGTACCAGATGTCGACCTTCTTGCGGCCCGCATCGGCGACCGTGTCGTAGTAGATCGCGCCGAGCGTGCCGTTCGTCTCGTCGACGGCGAGGAACGGGTTGAACTGGTCATTGAGACCGCTCTGGTTGTTGATCTTCACGCGCGCGCTCCAGGTGGCGCCGCCGTCGGTGGAGCGGGAGAACCAGATGCGCGTCTTGCAGGTCGAGGTGGTGCTGGAGCCGGGCTCGTTGCCGGCCGCGGTGCAGCCCGAATCGCCCGAAAGATCGGACCACAGGGCGTAGACGTTGTTCGTCGTGCCGTTGCGGTATGCGCCGCCCGACACATAGAGAAGGATGCGGCGGCTGTTGAACGCCGGCACGCCGATGTCGTACGAGTCGTAGGTGGTGACGATCCGCACCGGCGCGGAGTAGCTCGCGCCGCCGTTGGTCGACTTCACGACGTAGATGCCGCGCGAGCCGGTGTCGGGGTAGAAGCCGAAGACGTCGCCCGAGGCATTCGTCTTGACGTCGGAGCCGATCGCGGTGCCGGTCGTTTCCGAGCTGCTGACCTGGATCGGCGTGCCCCAGCCGCTCGACGTGCGGCGGTTCATGAACGCCGGGTTGCCGTTGTGCCAGATGACGTAGTTCTGGTTCGCGTACGGCGACGACGCGCTGTGATCGATCCACTGCATCTGCTTGTCGGTGTTCGTCTGGCTGCCGGAGATGGTGCCGTCGAAGACCCACGTCGCGCCGCCGTTGGTGGAGCGGTACGACTGCACTTTCAGCACGGTCTGCGCGGAGTTGATGCCCATCGTGGTCGACCACGCGGTGCCGTCCGAGCTCCAGTCGACCGTCGGGTCGGAGTGGAACGCGTCGCCGCTGGCGAGCGGCAGGTTGGTCTGGCCCCACGTCACGCCGCCGTCGGTCGAGTAGTACTGACCCTGCGTGCCCGAGCCGCCGATGTTGTTCGACGCGGCGATGATCTTGGTCGGGTCCCAATAGTTGATGCGGATGTCCGACTCGCTGCGGGAGACGGTCTGCGATCCCGAGGTGCGGACGTTCGTGCCGGCGGTCGCGGCGAGCGAGCCGGCGCGGAACGGCTTCTTCCCTTCGGCGATCTCGTCTTCATCGCGATCGCCGAATTCGACGCCCGGCGACATCGACGCGTCGGCGTTGCCCGGCTTGAGGTCCTGGTGGCTCACCATCCACTCGAAGACTTCCTTCAGGACGAGCGGATAGCCGCCCGTCGGGTCATTGTCATTGTCGTAATTGGCCTCGGGATGCCCCTTCCGCCAGTAGACCTTGAGCCAGGGCGGGACGATCTTGTCGTCCATGTCCCGGTCCTTCAGCTTGGTGAAGTCCTGGTTGTCTTTGATCAGCTTCTCGAGCGCGGTCCCTTTGCGGGCGTGTGCGGCCTTGAGCTGGTCGTCAAGCGACGGGAAATGCCGGTTCGGGTTGTTCGCCGCGGCCTGAGCGACGGTCGAAACGAGAAAAACAAGGAGTGCCACGAGGGTCGAGGTTTTCTTCACTGACGTTCCCTTCCTCAAACTTTTCCGAAATAGTGGCGGATAGACGGCTCAGCTATATCAATTGCCGTGCCGCTGAAAAATAGCTGTAAATCGAATGATTTAGGCGCTATCGGTAGCTTTATTGACCCTTGCGTAGCGAAACGGAGGGTCACGTTTTGAGCATCGATGCCGCGGGTGACCCACGCAACTTTCTTTCGTTCACCCCGTAAAAATCGCTTGCCAGCGATTAGGTGTTGTAGTTAACTACACCACTAGAGTCGGACGAAAGAAATGGAACGTGAATGGAACGACAGCCAGCCGATCTACCGCCAGCTACGCGACCGCGTCGTCGACCTGATCCTCGACGGAGTGCTCAACGAAGGCGACCCGCTCCCGTCCGTACGCACCGTGGCGGCCGACTACCGGCTCAACCCCATCACGGTCCTCAAGAGCTACCAGCAGCTGGTCGACGAGCAGCTGGTGGAGAAGAAGCGAGGCCTCGGCATGTACATCAAAACCGGCGCGCGCAGCCTGCTGATGGATGCCGAGCGCCAGAAGTTCCTCACCGAACAGTGGCCGCGGATCTACGGAACGATCCAGCGGCTCGGCCTCAACGCGGAAGAGCTGCTCGCGCCGAAACCGCCGGAAGAAGAGGAGCGCTGAAGCCATGGCATGCATAGAAGCCCGCGGCCTCCGCAAGAACTTCGGCAGCACCATCGCGCTCGACGGCATCGACCTGCAGATCGAAGAGGGACGCATCGTCGGATTGATCGGTCCGAACGGCGCCGGCAAGACGACCGCGCTCAACGCGATCCTCGGGCTCACTCCCTACCAGGGTGAGCTGAAGGTGATGGGACGCGATCCCTGGACGGAGCGCGACCAGCTGATGCGCGACGTCTCCTTCATCGCCGACGTCGCCGTCCTGCCGCGCTGGATCCGCGTCTCGCAGCTCCTCGATTACATGGCCGGCGTCCATCCGCGCTTCGATCGCGCGAAAGCCGAAGCGTTCCTGGCGAAGACGAACATCAAGAGCCGCAGCAAAGTGCGCGAACTGTCGAAGGGGATGGTCACGCAGCTTCACCTCGCGGTGATCATGGCCATCGACGCGAAGCTGCTGGTGCTCGACGAGCCGACGCTTGGCCTCGACCTCCTCTATCGCAAGCAGTTCTACGACACGCTGCTGAACGACTACTTCGATCGCAGCCGCACCATCGTCGTGACGACGCATCAGGTGGAGGAGATCCAGGACGTCCTCACCGATCTGATGTTCATCGACCGCGGCCGCATCGTCCTCAGCTTCAGCATGGAGGAGCTCGAGGGCCGCTATTTCGAAGTGATGGTCCGGCCGGAGCAGCTCGCCGCGGCGCGCGCGCTCCGTCCGATCAACGAGCGCCAGCTCTTCGGCCGCAGCATCCTGTTGTTCGACGGCGGCGATCGCCAGCAGCTCGCGGCGATGGGCGACGTCCGCACGCCGAGCATCGCCGACCTCTTCGTCGCCGTGATGGGCAACCAGGGAGCGGCGCGATGAACGTGGCGAGGCAGCCGCTGTACTGGTCGATCCGGCGCGAGCTGTGGGAAAACCGCTCGCTCTACATCGTGCCGCTGGTGACCGCCGGCCTGAATCTCTTCGTCTTCCTCGCCAGCTCGTATCACTTCGTGGAACGACGTCGCGCGACCCTGCTGCTCGACCTCGCGCAACAGAAGCGGCGCATCGGGCTGCCGTACGACCTCGTGGCGACGATGCTGATCTTCGTCGCGATGATCGTCGGTTTCTTCTATTGCATCGACGCGCTGCACAACGAGCGCCGCGACCGGAGCATCCTCTTCTGGAAGTCGCTGCCGGTCTCCGATCTGACCGCGGTGCTTTCGAAGGCGAGCATCCCGCTGTTCGTGCTCCCGCTGATCTCGTTCGTGGTGATCCTCGCGACGCAATTGATCATGCTGCTCTATAGCAGCCTCTTGTTGCTGATCAATGGACTGGCGCTGACGACGTCGACTCAATTGCCGCTCTTCGAAAACTCGCTGGTCCTGCTCTATGGCCTCGCCGTGATCGCGCTCTGGCATGCGCCGATCTACGGCTGGCTGCTGCTGATCTCGGGCTGGGGACGCCGCGCGCAGGTGCTCTGGGTGGTACTGCCGCCGCTCGCGATCGCGGCGATCGAAAGAGCCGTCGCCAACGGCACGCAGTTCGTCGAACTGGTTCAGTACAGAACGATCGGCTTCCTCGAGCTGGCGTTCGAATTCAAGGGCGGCCGGATCGACAAGCTCGCACAACTCACACCGGCGAAGTTTCTGACGACGCCGGGACTATGGGTCGGACTCGTGTTCGCGGCGGTTTTCATCGCCGCCGCGGTGCGGCAGCGCCGCAATCGCGAGCCGATCTAACGGAGCATGCAATGACAACGCAGACATTCGCCGACAAAACATTGAAAGCCAGCGCCCGTTTCTGGTTCGTCGCCGCGATCCTCGGGCAATTGCTGTTCGCCTTCACCACCGCGGCCTATTACGGCCTCACCGCGCTGCGCGGCGACATGCAGGCGTGGAATCGCTTCATGATGCGCGGCTATAGCGCGGGCGCCACGGCGAGCAACGTCGCGGTGGCGATGCACCTCGTGTCGGCCGTGATCATCATTCTCGCCGGCGCGTTGCAGTTCGTGCCGTCGATCCGCCAGCGGTACCCGGCGTTCCATCGCTGGAGCGGCCGTCTCTACATGCTGACGGCGCTGACGCTGACGCTCGGCGGTCTTTATCTGCACTGGGTGTGCGGCTCTATGGGCGACCTTTCCATGCGCATCGCCGCAACGATCAATGCGGTGCTGATCTGGATTTGTGCAGTGCAGGCGATCCGCTATGCAATGGCGCGCGACTTCAAGACCCATCGCCGCTGGACGCTGCGCTTGTTTCTCGTAGTGAGCGCCGCCTGGTTCTTCCGCGCCTTCTTCTTCCTCTCACTCGTCATCTTCAAAGGTCCGATCGGCTTCGATCCCTCCACGCTCACCGGACCGTTCATTACGTTCATGGGGTTCGCGCAATTCGTCGTGCCGCTCGCCGTCGCGGAGTTTTATTTTCTGGTGCAGGACCGGCCCGGCGTTATCCGCCGCTTCTCCATGGCCGGGGCTCTGTTCGTGCTGACGATCGCCATGACCGTCGGCGTGTTCGCGGTCTCCGCCTCGATCTGGGTGCCGAGCATCAAGGCGGCGTTCGACAGCCGTAAATCGCTCGCTTACGTGCTCTTCACGACGACGACATCGCGCGGCGTGGAGCAGGCGATCGCGCAATACCGCCAGCTCAAGTCGACGCAGGCGGCGACGTACAACTTCGACGAGGTCCAGCTCAACCTGCTCGGCTACCAGCTCCTGCGCGCCAACAAGCACGAAGCGGCGATCCGCATTTTTCTGCTCAACATTGAAGCCTATCCGCGGTCGAGCAATGCCTATGACTCCCTCGGGGAGGCATACCTCGCGGCGCGCAACAGAGTGCTGGCCGTCGCCAATTATCGAAAAGCGGTGCAATTGAATCCGCACAACGGCAACTCGATCGCGATGTTGCGGAAGCTGGGGGCCTGGAAATGAACGCGCTCTGGTCGATCCGCCGCGAAATCTGGGAGAACCGCTCGATCTATCTCGTGCCGCTCGCGGCGATGGCGCTCGTGCTGTTCGCCCTGTCGATCAACACCATCCGTCTGCCGCACACAATGCGCACGTTGTCGACACTCGAGCCGGCGAAACAGCACGCCGCGCTGGTGAAGCCGTTCAGTATCGCCCCCGCGCCGATCATGTTCGCGGCGCTCATCGTCGGCTTCTTCTATTGTCTCGACGCGCTCTATGGCGAGCGCCGCGACCGGAGCATCCTGTTCTGGAAGTCGCTGCCGGTCTCTGATGTCACGACCGTCCTCTCGAAGGCGAGCATTCCGCTCGTCGTCCTCCCGCTCATCGGCTTCATCCTCGGATACATCGCGCAGATTTTCCTGCTCCTGTTGAGCACCGTCGTATTGCGCGCGGCCGGCATGAGCGCGCTGCCGGTCTGGAGCGAGTTCCGGCTTTTCCAGGAGCCGATCGTGATGATTTACGGCCTCGGCGTGCACGCGCTCTGGTTCGCGCCGCTCTATGGCTGGCTGCTGATGATTTCCGCATGGGCGCGCCGCATGCCGGTGCTGTGGGCCGTTCTCCCGCCGGTCGCGATCGGCATCGCCGAAAAGATGATCTTCCAGACGACCTATTTCGGCTCGCTGCTGAAGTACCGCTTCGCCGGAGCGATGGCCGAGGCGTTCGTCAAGAACCCGGCGAAAGAGCACGTCCTCCTCGATCACCTTTCGCAACTCTCGCCACTCCGATTTTTCAGCGCGCCCGGCCTCTGGCTCGGGCTGATCTTCGCCGCCGCTGCACTCGCCGTGACGGTGCGTCTGCGTCATTACCGCGAGCCGATCTAAGGAGCACCGAGCCATGACCCCACTACTTCCGATGTCGCAACCGCTCCTCTATTTCCATATCTGCGCCGCCATTGTGGGATTGCTGTCCGGCGGTCTGGCGATGATCTTCCGCAAAGGTCCCGGACGTCACGGCGCGGCCGGGATGGTCTTCGTCATCTCGATGATCGTCATGACGACGAGCGCGGCGTTCATCGCCACGTTCATGAGCCCGCACATGATCAATGTCGTCGCCGCGTCGCTGACGTTCTATCTGGTCGTCACCGGCTGGTCGGCCATTAAACGCAGGGATGGCCAGACGAGCCGCTTCGATACCGTCGCGATGTTGTTCGTTCTCGCCGACGGAATCGCTGCAATAGGGTTCGGCGTCTGGCTGATCAATCACCCCGAACATCCGACGTTCGGCATCCCCAAGCCGATGTTCTTCATCTTCGGCTCGATCGCGGTGCTCTTCGCCGTGTCGGACAGCCGCATGTTGATGCGCGGCGGCCTTTTCGGCGCGCAGCGGATCGGACGCCACCTCTGGCGCATGTGTCTCGCGCTGTTGATCGCCACAATGTCCTTCTATCCCGGCCAGGCGAAGCTATTCTCGAAGGCCGTGCGCGCGACGAACCTGCTGTTCATTCCTCATGTGTTGCTGATCGGCGCGACGATTCTCTGGCTCTATCGCATTTCGCGCCGCAAACGCGCGCAGCGCGCGAGAGTCGTCGAAGTCGCGCACAAAGAGGCGCTCGCCGCATGAAAGCGATCGTCTATGAGCGTTTCGGCTCGCCCGACGTTCTCGAGCTCAAGGAGATCGACAAGCCGTCGCCCGGCGACGACGACGTGTTGATCAAAGTCCGCGCGGCGGCACTCAATCCGCTCGACTGGCGGATCATGACCGGCAAGCCGTTCATCACGCGTCTGTTCGCGCGCAAAATTCCGAAGCCGCGGCGTCCCGGCGTCGACGTCGCCGGCGTGATCGAAGCGGTCGGGAAGAACGTGACGGAGTTGAAGCCGGGCGATGAAATCTTCGGGTCGTGCGTCGGAGCGCTGGCGGAGTACGCGTCCGCGCCGGCGGCGATGATCGTGAAGAAGCCGGCGAACCTCACGTTCGAGCAGGCGGCGGCAATCAATGTCGGCGGGAGGACCGCATTACAGGGTCTTCGCGACGACATCCGGCTTCAACCGGGACAAAAGGTATTGATCAACGGCGCCGCCGGCGGTGTCGGCACGTTCGCCGTGCAGATCGCGAAATGGCTCGGCGCGGAGGTGACCGGCGTCTGCAACACGGGAAACGTCGACATGGTCCGCTCGATCGGCGCCGATCGGGTGATCGATTACACGCGCGATGACTTCACGCGGGGCGACGATCGCTATGACGTCATCTTCGATTGCATCGGAAACCACGGGCTGCGCGAGTGCAGGCGCGTCATGGCTCCGCACGCGATCCATCTCGCCGTCGGCGGAACGTTCCGCGGCATGTTCCACCTCCTCATCCGCATGCTCGCGCCGCTGGTGATGTCACGACTCGGCAGTCAGAAATTCGCACTCGTCATGACGAAGAAGAAGAAGGAGCATCTGCCGATCCTGCGCGATCTCGCCGCGAGCGGAAAGATAAAGTCGGTCATCGACGGCCATTACACGTTCGATCAGTCGCGCGAGGCGATGCGTCACCTCATGCAGGGTCACGCGCGCGGCAAGGTCGTCGTCACGGTTTCGGATTGACCGTATCGACTTCCTCGATCCGCGCGTCCGACGCCGGCCGCTCCTTCTGCAGCCGCGCCGCGACTGCTTCGGCCTTGCGCATCACGCGCAGCACGTTCAGTCCCGCGATTCCCTTGAGCTGCTCGTCGGTGTAGCCGCGGCGGATCAGCTCCGCGAAGAGCGTCGGATACGCGGCCACGCTGTCGAGACCTTGCGGCGTCGACGTGATGCCGTCGAGATCGGCGCCGAGTCCGACGTGCTCCGCTCCCGCGACCTGCACGACGTGATCGATGTGATCGGCAACATCCTGCACCGTCGCGTTCGGAACCGGATGCGCCGTTTCCCATTCCGCGAGCAATGCCTTCACCTTATCGGGCTGACCGCGATAGAGCGCCTTGAGGCGCGCCGTCTCCGCATCCTTCGCCGCGTCATTCGCCCGCGCGCTCTCCGAGGAGAACGTCGGCACCCACGACACCATCACCACGCCGTCGTTCTCCTTCACGCGGCGCAGCACGTCGTCCGGGACGTTGCGCGCGTGATCGGTGATGGCCCGCGCCGAGGAGTGCGAAAAGATCACCGGCGCGGCGGTGATGTCGAGCACGTCGTGCATCGTCTTCGGCGCGACGTGCGAGAGATCGACCAGCATGCCGAGGCGGTTCATCTCGGCGATCACGAGCTTGCCGAATGGCGTGAGGCCGTTGTGCGCCGGATCGGCCGTCGCCGAATCGGCGAAGTCGTTGTTATCGCTGTGCGTGATCGTCATGTAGCGCGCGCCGAGGGCGTAGAGCTGGCGGAGGACGGCGAGCGAGTTGCCGATGGAGTGGCCGCCCTCGATGCCGATCAGCGACGCGATCTTGCCGCCGCGATGGATGCGCATCACGTCGTCCGCGGTGTGCGCGAATTCGAAGGTGTCGGGATACGTCTCGTCGATGCGATGCACGACGTCGATCTGCTCGATCACCGCGCGCACGGCGTCGCCGCCTTTGAGTGTCGTCGGGATGTAGACCGACCAGAACTGCCCGCCCAGGCGGCCCTGGCGCAGGCGCGCGAGGTCGGTGTGCAGCGGCGGCGTCACCTTGCTCTGGTCCTGGCGGATGTCGATCTGCGCGAGGTGGTTCTTCGCCCGCTCCTCGTACTGCCACGGCAGATCGTTGTGGCCGTCGATCAGCGGCACGTCGCGGAGAATGCGGTCGATGCGCGCGGAGACGGCGCTGGTCTGCGCCTGCATCGAGGTGGCGAGAAGGAGCGCCATGACGAAACTAATGACGAAGCGAATCATGCCGACAAGATAGTCGACCGGCGCGGTGGATCAATTACCTCGAAGGTAATGGCCGCGCATTCGAGGGCGGGTATACATTGCGACGCATGGCCGCAGAACTGGAGAGCGCATTCGGACGTTTGCTTCGCGAGTGGCGCACGCGCCGCCGCGTCAGTCAGCTCGATCTCGCGCTCGACGCCGGCGTCTCGTCGCGCCACGTCAGCTTCATCGAGACCGGCCGCGCGCAGCCGAGCCGGGAGATGGTGTTGATGCTCTCCCGTGTGCTCGATGTTCCGCTGCGCGATCGCAACGATCTGCTGATGGCGGCCGGTTACGCGGCGATGTATCGGGCCACCGATCTCGACGCGCCGCCGCTGGAGCAGGCGCGCCGCGCGATCGATTTCATGCTGCGGCAGCAGGAGCCGTATCCCGCGATCGCGGTCGACCGGACGTGGACGATCCTGAAGGCGAACAACGGCGCGGTGCGGCTGGTCGAAGCATTCGCCGATCCCGCCGCCGCGGACGAGTGGGGCGGCAACGCGATGCGTCTGATGTTCCATCCGCGCGGATTTCGTCCGCACATCGTGAACTGGGAAGCGATGGCGGCCGCGCTGATCCAATGGCTGCATCGCGACGTGTTGAGCGGACTCGGTGGCGTCGAGACGCGGCGCCTGCTCGATGAATTGCTGTCGTATCCCGGCGTCCCGCCGCGCTGGCGCACGCTCGACCTCGACGTCTCGACCGCGCCGTTCCTGGCCATCGAGTTCCGCAAGGGCGACCTCAATCTCCGTTTCTTTTCCACGCTCACGAGCCTCGGCACGCCGCACGACATCACGCTGCAGGAGCTCCGCGTCGAAGCGTTCTTTCCGGCCGACGCGGAGTCGGAGGAAGCCGCGCGCGCGCTCACGGGTGGTAACACATCGCCGGTTTCAGGCTGAGGATCTCGATCGTCGACTTCGCGATCAGCGTTCCGGGGAGCGCGCCCGGATCGGCGAGGAGCTCCGAGAGGTTTGCGCGCGGACGGAGCCGCACGTAGCGCGGCGATGATCCGCCGGCGATCATCCGATACCAGAGCGTCTCGCCCTGCAGTTTCGATTGCTCCGATGCGACGGCCGCTTCGAACGCCTTCTCCGATCCCGGCGCGAGCTCCACGGTCGTGAGCTCGACGCGCGGAGTCGATTGCGGCTCGCCCGTTCCGCGCGAGAGCGCCGGCAAGAATTCGTACAGGGCGCTGCCGGTGAACTGCGCGTGCGGCGTGACATTGACGATGTTGTCGCGCTCATCGTCCGCCGGCGAGACCGGATGATCGAGCTCCGCGGCGCTGTGTCCGAACGTCGCATAGACGAACCAGCGCTGCCGGTCCCCCGCCCAGATCGTCCAGCCGAACCACGTCCACTCGTCCTTCGCCTGGCGATGCCACTCGAGATGCCGGATGTAACCCGCCTCGAAGTCGACCGTGTCGCCGTCGTGCGGACGGAGCAGCGCGATGCGCGCGTACGGACCTTGTTCAGTTTGCGCGGAGAGTTGCGTCGAGACCGCGATGGACATGATGCATAGCCTCCATAGCCAGCGATGATTCATGCACGCAGCATCGGTCCCTGGGCGCGGGGCTTCAATTACCTCGGAGGTAATCGCTTACGGATGGCCGACGACCGTGAACGCCGCCCAGACACCGGGATCGTGCCGCTTCCCATCGTGAATGAGCTCGCGCTGCACATCGCGTAACGCGGCTGCGGGGGCGAGCCCGCGCGCGAGCCGCTCGTGCAGTCGCACGACGAACGTCGCCGCGTCGTCATCATCGACGTCCCATAGCGAGCCGATGACCGTCGGGACTCCCGCGGTGAGGAAGGAGCGGGCGATCGGGGAGGTGCCCTCGACTCGCTCGCTGTCGAACGCCAGCGTACTGCACGCGGCGAGGATCACGAGACGCGTGCGCGAGAAGCGGATTGCGCCGATCTCACGCGCGGTGAGCGGTGCATCGAACACGAGCGCCGACTTCCACGGCTCGCCGCGATCGAGCACCGCGTGGCCGGAGAACTGGACGATGCCGTAGCGCGAGGCCTGATCGCGGAAACTCGCCGCGGTTGCCACGTCGCGCGTTCGCACGAGGGCCAGCGGATATCGCCGCGCGACTCGCGGTGCTTCACGCTCGGCCGCCGGCAGATCGGCAAACGACGACGTCGTCGGATTGCCAAAGACAGCGATCGACGATGCCGCGCTGATTGCCGTCGATCGCCGCTTGCACGCCACGTAGACAGCGGCGCTCGGTTCGATCGCGAGCTCGTGCGTGTCGGCGAAGAACTTCCGCGCGCGGCGATTGAACAGCGCGGCGAACGGTAGCTGCTCGAGCGCCGTGTCGGGGACGACGATCACGCGTGCGGCCGCGGCAAGCTCCGGGGCGATCGGCAGCAGCAACTCGTCGTATAGCTTCGCCGAAAGCTCGCCGCTGTCGTTGCGCTCGCGCAGCGCCTGCATGAGCTCCTTCGCCTGTTTCCCCACTTCATCTGCGCTGACATTGCTGAAGCGGACGTTCGCGTGCTCGCGATCGATGACGAAGATCGCGGCGCGATCGTGGAGCAGCGCGTACGACACGAGCAGCGTTCCGGGCTCGAGACTCTGCTGCACGATGTTCATCGGCGAGAGGAGCGGGACCTCCGCGTCCTCCGTGAGCTCATCGAGCAAGGCGCGCGCGCGTCCGCGCTCGAGAAACGCGAACGCCCCGGCGACATCCTCACCATCCAACGAAGCGCGGACCGCCTCGGGGAAAAGTGCACGCGCGTCATCGAAGACGCCGGTCCTCAGCTCGTAGTCGCTGATGCGGCTGCGCTGCGCCTCGAGGACGCGGATGCCCGACTCGAAATCGGCCAACGCGGATGCGCGCGCGCCAAACGCGAGATGTGCGCGTCCGCGCGAGAGGTAGAGGTCGGGAAGGGCGAACGCGCGGCCGGCCCGCTGTTGGAATTCGATCGATGGCGTGAGTCGCGCGATGGCGGTCGCGGGATCGGAAGCGGCGCTCATGCGGCCTTCCACTCCGGCGATGTCGGCGAGAAGTTTCTCGCGGGTTTCGACGTCCGCGATTTTCGCAGCGGTGACGGTCGCTCTCTGCAACAACGGCCTCGCCGCAGCCAGATCGCCTGCCTCGGCGGCGGCGAAGGCGTTGCGCAGATGCGCGTCGGCGAGGTAGAGCGGATCGGTTCCGAGTCCGGTTTCGATCCCCGAGATCGCACGTGCGGCGCTCCAGCGATGACGATGCAGCTCGACCTGATTCATCGCCGAGACGCACGCCTGCAGCTGCTGGTCCTGGCCGGCGAAGGACAGCGCGGCGGCGGCGTCGACGAGCTGGCGCCACGCGAGATGCGGCTGTCCGAGGATGGCCAGCAGATCGCCGACGAGCATAGCGGAGTTGCCGGCATTTCCGCGCTCACCGAGGCGCTGAAACGAGTCGCGCGAACGCGTGGCGATCGTCAACGCATCGCCGAACTCGCCGAGCATCGCAGTCGCCAGCGCGAGGTGGTATTCGATCTGCGCGACGAGCGCCGGATGGTCATTCGCCGCGCGCTCACCATCGAGCAGCGCCGATAGTGACGCGCGCGCCTCGCGGATGCGATTCGTTTCGATCTCCGTTAACGCAAGGTAGAGATCGCACACGGCGGTCATCGGACTGCCGCATCGTTTGAACTGCGCGCGTGACGCCTGGAAGTCGCGCGTCGACTGGTCGAAGGTACGGGCGGCGAACTCCCCTCGGGCCGTGATGTAGGTCGTGTACGCCTGCGCGAGCGTGTCGACACAACGCGGGTTGTCGATCGCGCGAACGGCCGCGGTGAGAAACCGCTCCCCCGAACGCGATGCCAGTCGTTCCCCGATCATGCGTGCGCGCTCGAGATAGATCGGCTTGCGGCCATTCGCCCAGGCGGTGAGGAACATCGTCTCGCCCCAGAGCCGCGCCTCCTGTGGATACGCCTCGATCAGTTTCTCCAGTTCAGCCGGCGTGATCTTCTCGATGCCGTGGAGCGCGTCCGTCCATTCTTCGCGGGCGGTCCTTCTGGAAGCGAGACCGGCGACGTGTTTCGCGGCCACCTGTCCCCACGGAGTGCCGCGTTCGCGCTGTACGAATTCTTTCCAGATCGGAATCGACGCGCGCACGAAACCGAGCCGCTCGACGATCAGGGCGCGATTGAAATGGGCCACCGAAAGCTCGCGGTCGAGCACCAGCGCTTTGTCGGCCGCTTCGAGCGCCGCGACGTAGTGCTCCGCGTCATTCGTGCGATCGGCGGCGCTCAGCTCGGCCGCGGCGACATCGTTCCACCACGCCGCGCGCGGCTCGCGGCTGAGCGCCAGGCGAAAGTACTGGATTGCTTTGCGATCGTCGCCGTCGACGAACGACGCCACGCCGTCGGCGTGAAGCATCGCCGCCTCGCTGGTTTCATCGCCGGCGGGCGCCAGGATTCCCATCCACGCAACGCCCGATGCGCGCGGCGCCTGCGCGAGGAGGGGACGGACGCGATCGGGTCGCCTCGCGTTCTCGAGCAGGCGCTGGAGCCGCGATTCAGAAGCCGGTTCGCGGAAGTAGAACCATGCCGTGCCGAGAATGGCGACAGCCAGCAAGACGAACCGCGAGACGCGCTTCGCGCCGGATCGGTGTGCGACCAAGAGCAGCTCCTGTACGAGTGCTCATCATCGTAGCCCCGATCCGGCGCGAAGGTGTCATGGGATCTGCGAGCCGACACAGCCGTTGCGGATCGTCATGCCGTTCTGAGGCCGCGATGCATTCGTCGGTACGTTGTTGAAGAGGTCGTAGACCATCGCGAAGTGCGCGCGAAAATTCTCGGGCGACGGCGGAAGATTGGGATTGAACGCCGCCGGTCCCACCTCGATGTCCTCTCTCAACTGGTTGCCGATCGTGATGTGATCGGTCGTCGGCGCGAGCTCGATCGTCCGCTTCCCGAAACCGTTGCCGTTCAAGCTTTCGATCTCGAGCCGCGGCCCTTCTCCATCCTGGATCGGCACCTGCAGCTCGATCCACTGCGGGAGGCGTCGTGTCATGAAACGAGTCGGATCGGAGAAACGCGTCGGCAGCAGGCTGGCCGGTCCGGCGTGCAGATCGCCGTACTGCATGTCGAAGATCGCCGCCACCTCGCTCGTCGATGGCTGATCGGAATAGAACCTGGCGTCGGCAAGTGAGAGGACGCCGTCGGTGACTTCGCTGATCGACGGGACGCGCTCCGTGTACGTGCTCAGCACGTTCAGCTGTCCGCCTCCGTTCTGCGGAACGGCGTTGACGATCGTGATGCGGTCGCCGGAGAGGTGATAGCGACGGTACGAGACGAGATCGCGCGCGTAGGTGAACTGGGAGGCGAAGCGGCCGTTCACTACCGCGCGGTCGAGGATGTCGAATTCGATGTAAGGAATGTGCTGGCCGTCGTTCCGATCCGCGTCGCGCGAGTGTCTGTCGACGGGCAGCAGCGCGCGCTTGGCGAACGAGTCCTGCTTGCCGCGCGGGCTCAGGAAACAGCAGATGCCGGCGAAGCGTACTGTCAGTGTGCTCATGGCTTCTCCTTATGTGAGGAACTTGTTGTTGCGGCGGCGGACGTTTCCCTTCACGGCGGGGTATTGCGGGTAGACCGCCTCGATCGGCTCGCGGATCGTGTCGAGAAGCTCGTAATAGCTGAGGTACGGTTTCTCGCGGAGCGCTTCGATCGCGTGATAGCTGAAGTTCGAGCGCTTCACGCCGCCGATCTCGATCTCCACCGCCAGGTTCAATTCACCAGCGGCGCTCACCAGCACCGGCACCGCGCTGTCGTGGAACCTCCGATTCGACGGCTTCCTGCGGCCGTAGAGGCGGTGCTGCAGATCGAGCGGCAGATCGACCGTCAATGGCCGCGGGCGGCGTGGGAGATCGCTGAGATTGAAACCGCCGCCGAAACAGCAGTCGAAGATGAACGTGACGTCGGTTCCGGCCGGCACTCCCCCATTGCCGAGAAAGACATCCTCATCGTAGAGCGCGACCATCGCCAGGTCCTCGTCCGGAAGCGGGAAGCAGAGCAGTGCTTCGTCCAGGTGGTCGAGGAACTCGCCGGTCGCGGGGTTTCGTTCCGGCAGGCGGATGCCGTGTCCGCAGTAGATGAACACCAGCTGATCTCCCGGTTGGGCACCGCCGAGCAGCCACTTGAGTCGCTCCTTGACCTCGTCTTTCCGGGCGCGCTCGTTCGCCAGGAGGCGGACGGACTCGCTCGGGAAGTCATACGTGTCGACCAGGAGGTTTCGCCATTCGAGGATCTCCCGGTCCGGCGAATCGAGTCCCGCCACTCGCCCGCCATAGTTTGAAATGCCTACGATCAATGCTCTTTTCTTCATCGCGGTTCTCCTTTCCACCAATGCCCAACAGACCTGTTGTCATTGACGGACGAAGGGAGAAAGTTCGCGGAGGGCGTTGTGCCGCTTCAGAACTTCTCGCCCAGCGCTTCCTCGAGCGCCGCGCGATATGTCGGTCCGAGCGGGATCGCCGTCGCGTTCTGCAGCACGATCGTGAGCGAGCCATCTGCCGCAGGGACGAGCTTGCGCACGCGCTCGATGTTCACGATCGCGCTGCGGTGGACGCGCAGAAAGACCGACGGGTCGAGCTCCGCGGCGATGTTCTGCATCGACTCGCGGAGGAGATGCGACTCGCTGTCGTAGTAGAGGCGGACGTAGTTGCCGGCGGCGGCGATCCAGTCGATCGACGACACCTTCACGAACACCACCTCGTTGCGGATGCGCACGGCGAAGCGCTCGCGCGAGCGGCGCGGCGGGCGGGCGGCGCCGCGGCCTTCGACGAAGCGGCGGGCGCGCCAGAGCGCGCGGTCGAGGCGCTCGGGGGAGAACGGTTTGACCAGGTAGTCGACGGCGTTCGCTTCGAACGCATCGAGCGCGAACTCCTTACGCCGACAGTCCTCCCGCGATCGTCTTCGTCACCGTACGCCCGTGCCTCCTCGAATGGAATGTGCAGCGTCGTATTCGCGAGCTCGATGCGGAGGCGGTCGCGGTCGCGCGAGCAGCGCACTTCCACCGAGCCTCCGTTGCCCGCGGTCAGGTCGAGCACCACGTCCTCGATCACCGGCTGCAGCGCCAGCGCGGGAACGCGGCAGGCGAGGACGTCGTCGCTCGCGATGTAGCGCGCGGAAACGTTGAAGCGTCCGCCGGCGCGGCAGAGCTCGAGGCAGCGGTCGAGATGTTCGAGCTCGTCGGCGAGCGGAATCCGTTCGCCGCTCGTGCGCGACATGCTGCGCCGCAGGATGCTGCTCAGCGTGACGGTCAGCGCGTCGGCGGCGCGCGGCTCTTCGCGCATGACGCTGGCGATGTGCCGGAGCATGCGCAACGCGAAGCGCGGTTGCAGGCGCGTGCGCAGCTCGTCGAGCTCCGTCCGCGCCAGCAGCGTCTGCGCGCTCACGCGCTGCCGTTCGCGCTTCGCCGCCTCGCGTTGCGCATCGGCCAGATTCCAGAGGAAGAAGATGGCGGAGAGGATGGCGATGTTGCGGTGCGTGCGGATGCCGATGGAGAGGTCGACCATGAACCACGTCACCGGCTCGTGCTCGCCGAGGTTGTTGATGACGCCGCCGAGCGCGGCGCGAAGGACCGCGAGGTACGGGATGAACACGACGAGCGCGATCGCATTGCGCACGCGATGCGGCCCGCGCAGCGGCAGACGTTGCGCCAGCAGCACGATCAGCGGCGTGCAGGCCGCCCAGATCAGCGCGGTGCACATCTGCACCTCGAGCACCTGGTCCCACTGCACACCTTCCCCCCACAACACGATCGCGCGCCGGCAGAACTCGCTCGTGGCGAAGAGGCCGGCGAGGAACCAGATGCCGAGGTTGCAGGCGGTGAAGAGCAGGATCCGTTTCATGACGCGCTCACCGGCACTCGCAACTCGGCGACGAACTCGCCGCCGTCGCGGTGATAGCGGAGCCAGGGTGCTTCGCCGTAGAGGTAATCGAGCCGCGCGACGGTGTTCGTGACGCCGACGTGTCCATGCGCGAACGGCGTCGTCGGATCGCATCCCGGTCCCGTATCGCGCACACGCGGACGTGCGAGCGCTCCGCTTCCGCGCTGCGCTCCAGCAGATCCGCCAATTGCGAGATCGCCTCGGCCGCCGCCGCGCCGTCGACAGAACCTGCTCTTCTTCATCGCCATCGCCGCGGTGGTGAATTACGTCCGGACGCGAGTGCCGCGACGTCGTTGAGCGTGTTGAAGAGGAAATGCGGCTGCAGGTCGCGGCGCAGCTGTCGCAGTCGCGCGCCGGCGAGGTTCGCCTCCGGATCGTCGACGTCGATGCGCGTTTGCAGCCGCGGTCCGAAGCGCCAGTTTCTGCAGCTCGAGATAGCGGCGGACGAAGTCGAGCTCCTCCGACGCACGGCGTGCGGCTTCTCGATCGGCAGGCGCTCGGCGACCCAGATGATCGGAGGAGTGAGCAGCGCCCAGACGATCATCGCCACGGTCGTCTCGATCGTCCGCTCGTGGATCTCCTCTTTTTCGCCGCGGGTCGTGGAGACGGCGTGCGCCTGACTGGCGAAGAAGAAGCCGAGGAACGTCCAGGCCGCGGCGATCAAAACCGCGAGACGCAGGAGCTGGAGAAACCGCCCGCGCGACATGAGCACGTCTGCATCGTCGTGACGGATTGATGGAAAGGCAAGCGAACTTTCTGCTGCAAATCCTTCGTCCCAGAATTCCGGGTGTTCGTCACAAATATTCGCGGAAAGCGGCGTCAGCGGCACAGAGAGTGAAGGTCCTCCGCCCCCGTCGAAAGGAGGCTCCTCGTGAAATTCCGCGCGTTCTTCGTCCTCTCTCTTCTCCTCCTCTTTTCCGCCGCCGCGTACTCCCAGACCGATCCCGGGCCCCGAGGTGGCCCGGCGGGCGCGGGCGGCACGTTCTCCACCGTCAGCGCCAACCTTCCACTCACCATCCTGACGTTCTTCAACGACGCGAAAGCGCGCTTCATGGAGGTCGCATCCGTGAAGGGGATGATCTCCGGCGAGGATGGCTTCGGACTCGGCCCGCGCTACAACTCGCGCAGCTGCGCGAGCTGCCATTCGCAGCCGGCCATCGGCGGCAGCAGCCCGAGTCTCAATCCCGAGATCGCCGATGCGACCGCGGATGGAGCAACGAACGTCGTGCCGCCGTTCGTGCACCTCGCCGGCCCGGTCGTCGAGGCGCGCTTCATCTACTTCACCGACGCGGCGGGCAATCCCGACATCACCAAGCCGAATGGCGCTGTCGAGCCGCTCTACACCATCGCCGGCCGCACCGACGCCGACACCTGCGTCTCATCCGCCATCGCGCAGCCGAACTTCGCCTCGGCCATGGCGCACAACAACATCATCCTGCGCATCCCGACGCCGGTGTTCGGCAGCGGTCTGATCGAGAACATCGACGAGACCGCGCTGCTGCAGGGATTGGGAGCGGGCGGCTTGTACGGCATCTCCGGCACGTTCAACCGCAACGGCAACGACGGGACGATCAGCCGCTTCGGCTGGAAGGCGCAGAACAAGTCGCTCGAGATCTTCGCCGGCGAGGCTTACAACGTGGAGATGGGCGTGAGCAACGAGCTGTTCACGCAGGAGCGTCCGTCGCCGGAAGAAGAGCGCGCCGTCGGCATCGACAGCCGCTGCAAGGTCAACAAGACGCCGGAGGATCACACCAACTTCAACAAGGCGGCGGTCGAGACGTCGAGCGACAGCGTGATGTTCGCGATGTTCATGCGTCTGCTCAAGCCGCCCGGACAGGCGAATTCGCCGGGCGGACTGGGATCGATTCTCAACGGCGAGGCGCTCTTCACCGACGTCGGATGCGCGGCGTGTCATCACGCCAGCTTCACGACGTCGCCGTCGAACATCACGGACGATCTCGGCAACGCGACCGCGCGGCTCTTCAGCGACCTGCAGATCCATCACATGGGATCGACCCTCGCGGACAACGTCGTGCAGGGGAACGCGGGAGGCGATCAGTTCCGCACGGCGCCGCTATGGGGCCTCGGGCAGCGCCTCTTCTTCCTGCACGACGGTCGGACGTCCGATCTGATGCAGGCGATCGGCTTCCACTCGTCGTCGGGCTCCGAGGCGAACACGGTGATCTTGAATTTCAACGCGCTCTCGGTGAGCAACAAGCAGGACATCCTCAATTTCCTCCGAAGTCTTTAGGAGAGACCGATGCCGCTACTGCTGATGCTCTGGCTGTCGACGGTGACCGTGGTGCCGAAGGGCGTGATCCTGGTCAAAGGAGCGACGCCCGCCGCGAGC